>Ga0206895_1102_pt1 | contig 19645 bp, 22 predicted proteins | sample Alteio_BWOrgHeat_51_FD_152967 | JGI IMG/M metagenome (GOLD analysis project Ga0206895, IMG submission 152967) | Enriched cells from forest soil in Barre Woods Harvard Forest LTER site, Petersham, Massachusetts, United States -... | ecosystem: Environmental > Terrestrial > Soil > Temperate forest >...
CGGGATGGACAAAAGTCCGGATGGTATAAGGCTTTTGTTCGTAAATGCTGAGCGTTGCTTTCAGAATATCCGATAAAGGATAGTACCACGTGTTACTGTTTTTGCTGATCCCCTCTAAGGATAACGTACACAGGATAACGGCCAATATTAATGGTGATTTCATGTTGGTTAGATTTTATTTTTGTTAGTTTTTTATTTTCCTGCTGACCAGGTAATAGCTGATAAAGCCCAAAGACAAGGCAATGGCCTCTACCCCGTAAGGGATGGGGGATTTGTCCATTTCAACCGGTAAATAGGGTAAAATCAGCAGTCCGGCGCCGCCGAAGAGGAGCAGCATCCCCCATTTGAGATTTTCCATACCGGTAGAAGCGCCGGCGGCCAAAAACTTTACCGCATGCTCGTCCAGGGGTCCGGCATCGAGGATACGACGTTGCAGGATATAATTGAACAGGCGGAAGATAATGACGGTAATCAAGATCAGGATGACCGTGGTCATGATATAGGGCAGTATTAATTCAAGCTTTTCCATGTTTTTACATTTTTGCGTTATCACAGTAGTCAGGAACATGGGGAAAAATGTTTCACTTTCCTACTTTTATTTATTCTTATATTTTGAAACATTTCGCCGATGGGCGATGTCTACTCATTATGTTTGACGAGAAGTTTGTCATAGAAAGGGTGCTGCAGGGTGATAGGCAGGCCTTTGAGCTATTGGTCAAACAATATGAAAAGCTGGTGACGTTTGTGGTTTACCGGCTCATGAAAAACAGGGAAGACTTGGAGGATGTTTGCCAGGATGTCTTTATAAAGGTTCATCGCAATCTGGCGCAGTTTGATTTTAAGTCGAAATTGGCCAGTTGGATAGCGAGTATCGCCTACCGGACGGCCATTAATCATTTGAAGAAGAATAAGCATAACCAAAGCATAGACTACCCGGAAAACCTCGATCATTTTCATTTTACCCATGAAAACCCGGGCGAAATTCTGACAAAAAAAGACGCATTGGCGCAACTGGAACGCTTAATCGCCGAACTTCCGGAGAAATATCGGATCGTGGTGACCTTATATCATTTGAAAGAGTTTTCTTACTCGGAAATAGGCGAGATCACGGGGTTGGCGGAGGGCACGGTAAAGACCCATTTATTCCGGGCCCGGCAATTGTTAAAGGAAAACTTAATCGCTGATAAAATTTAAAAGATCATGAAGGAATTAACACCGGAAGATTTCCAGCGGATCGCGGAAAACGAGGGGGCTGGGCTTGAGCCATCGGAGATCACGGGGCTGGAAAAGGACCTGGAAGCATATAAGCAATTAATGGGATTGCTGGATGAGGGTCCGGATATCGGTTTACGGTATGATTTTACGGCCAGGCTTACCCGGCGCATTGCGGCCGCCACTGACAGGCGCATTAGCCTTAGGTGGTATGTTTTTTCGGCCGTATTGGTCTGCGCTGCCTTTGGTCTAAGTTATTTTTTTATTCTACTCTATGATTTTAGGGCTGCACAACATTTTATAGGGTTTGTCGGTCAATTTAAATGGGTTTTGGGGTTTGTGTTGCTGGTTTTTTTGGGGGTGCAGTACTTTGATCGGAAATTGTCTGTTTGAATTTGGTGTGGGGCGCCAGCCACGCTACATACGAGTTTTCGTACCTTGACAATAGTGAACAATTTGAAAACGACATACCTTTTATTTTTTATGCAATCTTGAATATGGCATTAGCCAGAAAAAATAGGCAAATCAACCCCACGCAATACTGCACAAAAAATGACCTGAGGCATTTCCTATCGTCATATTCAAGTTTATCAAAATCAATTTTCAATGAGAAGAAGATATACAGGGTATAGATCATGGCAAAATAGCCCTTCCTCGAAAAAAGTGATCGACCTTTCCTCGCTCCGCCTTGACTCTCTATTATTATCTTATTGTCAAAAATCCTGTAAGCAGCATTCATCCTACCCCAATTTCGAAAATTAAAGATGAAAAAAATCAGCAGGAAGCCCATCGTCCATAGTAGAATCAACCATTTCTTAAATCCATAGTACCACCACGTAAAATCCAGCAGCCAAATTGGATATTTATACCAGGACCTAGAATATTCATACCTGGCATGTTCAATTTCAAGTCTTTCGAGATCCGCGCTGTGATACTCTTTCTTAAATTTGGCTTCCAGGCCATCAAAAACCTTTCTGTTCAGGTCTTCACTCACATAAGGATTCATGCATATTGTAATAGTAGGGTCATAGAAGAATTTAATTCTGTCCAAATCGGTTTTTGCGTCAAAATATAGCCGCATGTTAGCGCTCGAGTCAACCTTTAAGTAGATGTCATTTTCGAAAGAGGTGCAGTTAGCGAAATAAAGATTGGCGACGTTGAGGTTTTTCAAAGCAAAAGAATCAGTAAAGCTACAATTATCAAACAGAAGCTTTGAATCGCCCGCAGCAGAAAGCGAAAATGACCCTTCAAATCTGGAATTAAAAAGCCCCAATTTGGCTGACTGCATTTCCGTGCCGCGAAAGCTGTATTCTATCGTATCTTCAGAGAATATCAACGGGCTATCCGTCTGCAATGAATCAATGTAAAGATCCATCAACCTGCTTTTCGAAATAGCGATATTAGATATTTTATTACTATTGAATGACACGTCGCCTGCCAAATTTATAAGTCCAGTCACCTTCAAATTGCCGATCCTATTTTGATAGAACGAAACAGGGCCGGTAATAAGATTATTCACGTTTAACTCGCCGAGTTTATTTCTCCATATGTCTACGTCATTTTTATCGGTGCTGATTATGTAGTTACTACCGCCGACATATTCAGCAGAATCTTGAATATCTTCCAAGAAGAACCCATCCGAGAAAACGATCGAAGACTCAAACAATCTAGCAGGGACAGGATACCCACGATTAGAAGCGGCCGAGGTAAACTTGATGGGGTCGAGAAACTCATAACGATATCTCCATCGGCGGTATCCGCTAACCAAGTTCAATGTACTATCTATTTTCCAAGGGTATTTTCTTTCGGAATCCTGAATCTCCCAACAAAATCTCGAAAAGCCTTGCTTATATGCATAGTCCTTATTATCCATGGACACGGCGCCAATTAAGGGCTTAAGGTCAAATGTTTTCTTCGTTGGTGAAGGGATCGAGGAATTCAAGCGGTCAATTTCACCAGCACGAGATGGCCTTAGCACGAAAAATAATATTCCCCAGAGGAAACCAAATATCACAACAGACAATAAAATTCGGGGGGATAATTTTGACACGGGAAAAGCGTTTGTCTGAAGGTAGGCAATTTTTAGAACCCCATCCCGACTATGGGGTTTGCGGCTTCAATCTGGACTTCTTGCAACACTCTTCCCCCCGACGATTACTATTAATTCAGCGGAAGGCTAGAACAACCGCTTCACGAAGGGCCAGATATGGCTGATGCCGGTATCACAGACCGGCCCCGGGATCGCTGCATTATGACATCCAAAACAATTTAGCCCGGTGGACGCGGAGATCGTTTGCCCCTGCTGAAACGTCTCCATCGTCACATTGGCCAATGCGGTCGTTCCGAATTGATTTCCAACAGGGCCAACTCCCAGAGGTGCCCCTCCGTCGGAGGTCCACATGGCGCCACGGAAGATGTAATTTTTCCGGGGGTCTCCGGCGATTAGGGTACTCCGGACGCTATTGTTGACCGAGATGATCTCGGCATTGGACGAAGGAGCATCATTATCGATCGGGTTGGGTTGATCGGCAAAACCGGCTCCCCAGGGTTTCATCGTGATGATGTCGCTGGGGCCGATGGTATTGCCCATCGTCGCCTTGATGTTGCCGGTGGAAAGGTCAATTTGTTGCCGCATCGTGTTATAGGGGCCCAGGGATCCATTGGAACAAAGCACCCAGCTTCCGTTGGTATTGGCGGTAACAACAGTATTACCATTGCTCGAATTAAGATACTGATACGAACTGTCCGGCGCGACGCTATCATGAACAAAAGTGCTCCAGATCATCTCAGGCCGGGTGTTGGCGCTGCCGACAAAATGGAGGCCGACCAGGGCGAGTTGGACCGTGTCCATGACATTGGGCACCAGTGTCCATTGCGTAGCGGCTTTATTGTAATGCGGAACCGCAGCTGTAACGGTGATGTAGGTATTGGGGTTGGGAACCGTAGAAGCAAGTACCCATGCGGTCTTCAACTCGACGGCCATCGCGACGGAATCCGGGAACTTCACATTTTTTGTCGTGCGGGCAAAGTTGGTGATCGCGCTGAGATCGCTTTGGGTGGTCGGAAAGTGAAAGGCGGAGATTTGGCCATCGGCCGTCCCTGTCCTAAAATAGGCATAAACATCATTGACCATGACGATATAATAAACCAGCGAGCCGCCTTGCGTGATCAGGACAGAGTTGTCGGCCTCTCCCATTTGAACTTCCACGATGTCGGCGGCCTGATCGAGAAAGATGGGACTGTGGCCGGCCATAAAGCGTTCAACCATCGTCTTCGTCGGCCGTACATTCGTGAACAGCGGATGTGCGCCATCGATCGGTTGGTGATCCTTGTCGAGGAAGACCGGTCGCCCATTTTCGCCTGTTCTGATCTCCTCCACTTCAACGGGCTGACCGGCCCGGTTAAGGATGATCTGCTTTCCGTCCGGTGCGACGGGCGTTGGCGCAATCTCGATCAACTTCCCGGCCTTGTTCAGCAGGACCGGCAGTCGGTGCGGGCCTACCTGTGCTGCTCTTACCGCCATCACGTGGAAGAGGCCGGCGCTGTGCGGAATGAGTGTTTGGTTCCCTGAGGCATCCGGCGGGCTCAGGTCAAAGAACACCGGAGAATCAAAGACCCTTCCACTCCCGCCATACTCTGATGGTGCCGGTGACGTTACCCAAAGGAACATTTGCTCTGCCCATTGGTAAAATCCGCAGTTAGGGGCATTCACGAAGTTGAGACTGTTGGCAGGATTGACGATGCCATTCTCGGTCACCGTTCCTGATTTGAAAAATGCAGCGATGGTCGAGGCAGAGGGGGAGCAAGCAAATGTCGCCGGGTCGGCAGGGACTTCCACGGGTGGGTTGCAAGAGGATAATGCCCACACAACGAGTGCGATCCACAGCATTCCGGCGCCGGTTCTAAGGAGCAGGGGGTATTTCATGTAAAGGTTATTTTGGTATGTGCCGAATGTATCACTCTTTTCCCGCCCAGGCAACGGGAAATTCACCCCATTTTCACTAGGGTAAATACCTATCTTTCTTTCCAATAATTCAATTCTAATTTGATGAAAATCAATGCCAATTAAATTGCACATGCGCTAGGGTCAATTTGACTCCCCTAGGCGGTATCATTATAGTATGAAGCGAATTTCCCACCTATCAAAGCTATGCCTGCAATTGACGAAGAAGGCTCCTGTTATCCGTCTGAACCCATTCTTCGACCAGTCGACCCTCGCCGTCAAATCGGAATATATTGATCAGACTAAACACGATATGTCGTCCATTTGGTGGCAAAGGGCCCACCGGAGAATATGTGAATTCTTTGACGAATTTGCCTTCAATCCAAGTCTGACAAGCGATATGATCGCCCTCTGCGACGATTACCCCTCGCTTAATGGACCGATCGTCAAATGCAGCACGGATGGATTTGAAATAATTGCTTAGGCCGGCAAAGTCTGTGTCAAAATTGTCTGGTCCGTGAAATTTAAAATTGGACGTATCAAAGTATCCGGCCAATTCTTCCAGGGAATCGCCTGAAACCTGCAATTCGCCAGCCCTGATCAGATGGGTTACCAGTTCATCGCGTCGGGAAATCTGCATATTAAATGGGGATTTATATTGAGAAACGATATCAGCAATTAGTTCATTTGCCCAGGCCCATCTGTGTCATATAGGTCTGGTTATCCCAAAACAGTGATTCTTCGATCATTAAACCATCCTTCCAATGACCCACTGTGCACATGGGCAGCTTAAATGATTTGCCGGTTGGTTGGATAAATTTCCCATTCCCAATTGGCATCGGCTTTGTAAACGTACCTTCCATGACACCTGTGACACATGTCCATTCACCTGTACCATTTCCAAAGCGAATAGGATGCACTTTGATCCTTGTATCAGGTGCATAAACAAACAGGGCTTTCATGTCTTCGATATGCCTGGCAAGACCGGTTGTGTGATGGCCATCCGGCCAGTTGACAATGATATCGTTTGAATGGCTTTCGTGAAACCGAACCCACTCCTGACCGCTGAACACAACAAAATCGAGCGTGTCAAATTTAGTAAGATGCTGCGTAAGCGTATCGAATCCATCAGCGTATGTCTTCAAAACATTTGTCATGGAATCAATTTTCGCTTGCATTTCTGTAGAAACACCGCTATTATTGCTGGAACAGCTCGCACAGCAGACCGTGAATGCTCCCAAACATAAAACCAAATTCACAGCCGGTAATTTGTCAATAATGCTTTTCATTTTTATTTTGTTTGATTGTGAACGAGGGTTGTCGGAGGCATTTCCAGCAACTGCGCTGTACCGCCGTATCCGGAAATCTTCCAGTTGCAATGTTGAAGGGTCTTGATAATATGAGCGCTTTCCGCCATGCGCATCGACCATGACGAGTCGATACTGCTGTTTTCTGACAGCTTTTCAAAAAAAGGGTAACCTGATTGATAGTGTGCCCGGTCGAAGCGTCGGCAACTTTGCGAATGAAGAAAGCGACCGGTGCATCTAGATCATCCATTCGGTCCCGGAGCGAAGGTACGGAAATGGGAAAAATGTTCAGTCGTAAGAAAAAGGTGTTTGAAAAAGGTCCATGACGGGGTACACGCAGTTTCTGGCGGGAAGTTTTGATATGAATAAAATCAGCTCAAGTTGCTGATAGTCAATATATAATTATTGTCTTAATAAAATAGGTTAAGCAAATTTGGAACGTGACACGTTTCGCGTTACATTTGTAGATGATTGCAAGCTTTCAGCACAAAGGATTGAAGCTGTTTTATGAGAAAGGGAGTGCCTCAAAACTGCAACCACAGCACGTGGCAAAAATCCGGCTGATTCTCACCCGTCTGGACGCGGCCGTCTCACCGACTGACCTAAATGTTCCGGGGTATGGCCTTCATCAATTGACTGGGCATTTGACTGGATTTTGGGCAGTGAAAGTGGACAAGAATTACCGGATTGTCTTCCGGTTTGACGGCCTCAACGTGCAGGACGTCGATTATTTGGATTATCATTAAAAGAGGATAACTATATGACTATGTTTGACCCAGCCCATCCGGGCGAACTGATCCGCGAGACGATTGAGGGCTTGCGGCAAGAAACTGGTAAGAGCCTGACCATCGAAGAGGTCGCAAAAGGCTTGACTACCACGCGCAAAACCTTGTCAGCTATTATTAATGGCAAGCAGAGCATCACGCCGGAAATGGCCTTGAAGCTGGCGAAAGCGTTCAACACGTCACCGGAGTTCTGGCTGCATGCTCAGGAAAATTATGATCTTTCCCTTGCCCGGAAGAAGACCGACATCAAATCTGTACGTGTGTTCTGGAGGCACAAATTAGTTCAAGCTTAATAGGTAAGCTGAACGACATCAAGATCACCTAATTACCGGCTGGGCGGCGTGGAGGACCGCCCGCAAACAGCGGTTCGTTATTCAGGCAGGTGGCTGATCATTTCGGCAAATGCTTTCTTAATTATCGACATGAAGTGATGATTTTGTCAAATGTAACCGCATCGGGGAAGAGATGTGTCGGCTTCCCGACAGAGATCATTTAACTGCAAGAAGATCGACTTTTTCGATTACAGGAGGCTGAGCAAGCAAGTCCGGCGCCCTGGCCATCAAGGCGGCCGCAATAGGACCATTAAGATGGGCCGTCCGGCCTTCTTCGTCTTCGAACGTGTCGAAGATACCAAAGGTGGAAGGCCCGATGCGGAGGGCGAACCACTGAACTGTGGCGGGTTCGGAGCGTGCCAGTGCCACGGCCCCGGCGAGGAGATCGGCTAATTCCTGTTCTTTGCCCGGCTTGGATTCCAGCCTGGCCAGCAATGCTAATTTGACCATAATATAATAGACTTTTAAAGAGAACGTTTCCCCCGCGGTCCCGGTTGCCCGCACCTTCGCCTGACAGGCCGTTGATATTCCAGTAGCCATACATTAAAATCGGGCGGATCCTTGCGGTTCGAAATAGCCCCTTCCCATCCGCAATTCCATGTTCGAACCAGGTTAAATCTTTTTAGTATATTTCGTTACTTATAGCCTCTTCATGGAATACAATGAACTTGACCATCTTAAAGACAAAGCGCCGGAAGTAGGCGCGATCTATGAACGTCTGATACTTGAACTGCGAAAATTCGGGCCACTCAAAATTGAACCAAAAAAGACCAGCATACACCTTGGAAACAGGTTTGGTTTTGCGGGAGTATACACCCGTAAAGATTATATCAACCTTGAAATTCATTTGAACTATAAATTAACGGGTAGGAGAGTTTCAAAAGTAGATCAAGCCTCGCCGAATCGGTATCACCATACGATCAAACTTGCATCCGTCAAAGATGTTGACAAAGAATTATTGGACTGGCTTAAACAAGCGTATGACCTTAAAAAATAGTCCATGTCCGATAAAAGCTAATTATATAAATCCGCCCAAACCTGTCAAATACCCACATTTTCACCCCAACCACTCAGTCGGTGTTTGTGATCCAGCTTATTAAGCATACTTTTAATAAGTAGCGCTAGCCTTCAAAATGACACCCGCCAGGATCATAACCTTACTTTCTGTCTGTCTGGGTAGTTGGTTTCCCAGCCTTGCCCAGCATCCCCCGATAAAACAAATCGACAGTCTCGAAGCACTTCTGCCGTCCCTGGAGGGAGTACCCCGGATCACGTGCCTCAATGACCTGAGTGAAAAATTTTGGTGGCCGCCAACCGTCGTCCCCGATTCAATCTCGAAATGGGCGGATCTCGCCGTCGCCGAATCCCGGAAAATAAATTACACACACGGCGAAACCACGGCATATATGCACCTTGGCGTAAGCGAGATATACCGGAAGAACTTTCTAAAAGCCCAGTATTACCTTCGCCTCGCGCTTGCTGCCTATGAAAAAGAACAAGATGAGCGGGGTATTGCCTGGGTATGTCTATGGCTTGGCCAAACGCATTATTCCGAAAATGAGTTCGATAGCTCGATCGTCTATTTTGACAGGTCGCTTCCCTACCTCCAGCGATCAAACGACTGGGAGGGAGAAGGCAAGGTCGGGGCATGGCTCGGGTTTGTCTACGAAACAATTGGAAATTATGACAGCAGTTTTAAATACTGTTACAGCAGCCTTGCCATCAGGGAAAAAATGAGCGACCATGTTTGCGTGGCCGCGGCCTTGAGTAATATGGGCCGGCTCTACATGGTCGCCGGTGACAATGAGGACGCCCTTGACTACTACCAACAAAGCCTTCGGTACGTTAAGACCCATGAAATCGATCTGGCCACCTCCAATTGGAATTACCTGGACGAACCGATCGGCATCGTCTACCGGTTAATGCACCGGATGGATTCATCCCTGTATTATCTTGAATATGCACTGAAGCTGGACCCCACAAACACCATGACAAAGGTCAGTCTCGGCGAGACATTGTTAAGCCAGGAAAAATACGCCGAAGCATTACCTATTTTTCTGGAGCCGATCCAACGGTTCCGGGTGGGGAACGACGAATGGGACCTTATGCGTGTATTGAATGACGCAGCGCAGACCTTGGAGGCGCAAAAGGATCACAAAGCAGCACTTACCTATGCTCAGGAAGCGTTGATGCTTGCCAAAATGGGAAACGTCCGGCAAGCCATTATGGCTGGATATAATCTTCTTGCAACCATTTACAGAAACCTGAACCAGATAGACAGCGCATTTATTTATCAGCAAAAATTCGTTTCGCTGAAAGATTCGCTTCAGAACAGCCGGTTCCTTTGGCGGCTCAACAATTATAAAATGCAATCTGATTACGCCAGAAAGGTCAATCAGATCTCCGCCCTCGATCGGGAAAACCGCCTGAAAGAGGAAAACCTGCGGCGCGAAACTTTTACTAAATGGGGGCTAGCGGCCTGCTGCGTGGCCTTGCTGGCCCTGGGCTATTTTCTATACCGCTATCTGACCCTAAAGCGGAAAAATGAAAAACTCGCGTTCAGCCAAAAGACCGCAGAACTGGAAATGAAAGTCCTTCGCGCCCAGATGAACCCACACTTCATCTTCAATTCACTCAATTCGATCAACAAATTTATTCTCGAAAGCGAACGATTGAAGGCTTCGGAATACCTCGGTAAATTCTCAAAACTGATGCGGTCGATCCTTCAAAATTCCCAGGTACCCCTGATCCTCATGGAAACCGAAATCCAATCCCTAAGCCTGTATCTTGAATTGGAAGCATTGCGATTCAACAATCATTTTGACTATAAAATATCTATCCCGTCGGATCTCGACCTCGGATCGCTTAAAGTACCGCCGCTGCTGCTTCAACCATATGCAGAGAACGCTATCTGGCACGGCCTCATGCCAAAACCCGCAAAAGGAAAATTGGACATCGAAGTCACAAGGGAGGAGAATCACCTTTACATCAGGATTTGTGATGATGGGATCGGCCGCTCCAAATCAGCGGAAATGCGCCGGACCTCCGATGGAATTCACAAATCCATGGGTCTCCAAATGACGGCCGAAAGGATTGCTCTCTTTGGCCGGCTCAGCCGGGAGGGCTCATTTGTGAAAATTCTTGATTTGGCGGACAGCGACGGCAAACCCGCCGGCACCGAAGTCACCCTCAAAATCCCTGTAATCTATGATTAGATCGGTCCTCGTCGACGATGAGATCCATAGCCTGGATGCACTCAGTATTCTGCTCAATGAATTTTGTCCACAGGTGGAAGTGATTGCAAAGTTTGCCTCACCGCAAATGGCGTTGGAAAGGATCGGAGATCTTTCACCGGATCTGCTGTTCCTGGATATCGAAATGCCCGGGCTAAATGGTTTCGAACTGCTGGAAAAATTGGGCAGCGTTTCCTTTCAGGTTATTTTTGCCACAAGCTACGATCAGTTTGGAATACGGGCTATAAAATTCAGCGCGCTTGACTATATTCTGAAACCTATCGACCCGCAGGAACTCATCGCTGCCGTAAGCAAAGTCCAGGTTCAGAAGCATCCTCCTACCTCGGCACAATATGAATACTTGCTCAGCCAGATCCAGAACCGTGACCAGCAGCTCAACAAATTGGCCATCCCCACAAACGACGGCTATGTACTGATTGCCGTCGATCAGATCATCTTCTGCGAAGCGAATGACAACTACACCCACTTTCACCTCCGCGGTGGTAAAGATATCGCGGCCTGCAGAACCTTGAAGGAGATCGAGGAACAACTGACCGATTTCACATTTTTGGTAAGAGTGCACCATTCTTACCTTGTGAATCTAAACGAAGTTTCAAAATATGTCCGCGGCGAAGGCGGATACCTCGTCCTGAATGATGGTACTTCCATCAACGTGTCCCGAAGCAGAAAGGACCTCCTGCTCAGAAAGATCAACTTCATAAAATAGCTTGACGTCGCGCTGGAGAGGTCGGCGAATCTGAAAATTACCCAGTACCGCGCGTTAACTACTTCTTATAAGCCGTCAACAACTCATTAACCCTTTCCTCTTGGGTCATCCGTCGATAACTTCAGCAAAACTTAATTATTTTATGAACCAGTTTGCTGGCCGCCGCCTATGGCAAAAAACACCGTATGTCTCCCTCTTCACTTTATTGACATTTTGTCTATTCTCTTGCGTAAAGCACGGCATGGACATCAAAGACAACAAATCGATCGCAAATTATTCCGGCGGTATCCTGGATAAATGGATCTCCCTCCAGGTAAGACTGATGAAAGATGCAACCGGCCTGCCAAACGTTGCCTTCACCCGGCCTTACGCCTATTCCGGAATTGTGGCCTACGAGTCTATTGCCCCCGGGATCACCGACGAGAAATGGCTGACAATCCATTGGAACGGCCTGACCGGTTTACCAAAGGCGGACGAATGGAGAAGGTATTCCTGGCCACTGAGCTTAAACGCGGCGATGGCCGAGGTCAACCGAAAATTTTTCCCAACCGCAGCCCCTGCCGACAGCGCGGCCATCGACTCGTTGGAATCCGCCCTGCAAGCCACGTTCATCGAAAGCCCTGAAGTCATCCAACGATCGACGGCTTTCGGGGCATCCCTTGCAGACGCCGTTTTCACCTGGGCGGAGACGGATAACTATACGCATGCAAGCGATCCTTATACGGCGCCGGTTGGCCCGGGCCTCTGGCAGCCTACCCCGCCCGCTTTTGCAAATGCAAGCACGCCTTTCTGGGGCAACCTGCGCCCTGTAGTCGCCGGAAGTATCGACAATACACAGCCCGGGCCGCCGCCTTTCCCATATTCCGAGGAGCCCAGTTCCGCTTTCTTCAAGATGGTATTGCAGGTTTACAACGCCTCTCAAACCCTTACAACCGATCAAACCAACCAGGCCCTGTACTGGCGGGACCTTCCCGGTGTATCGTCTCCCGGCCATTGGCTGAATATCCTCCACGAAGTGTTGCAGCAAACAAACGCGCGGCTTGGACAATCAGCGCTAGCCTATGCACTTACAGGCGCCTGTATCAATGACGCAGGTATCAGTTGCTGGCAAACAAAATACAAATACAACCAGGTGCGGCCGATCACCTATATCCGCGACGTAATGGGCTATTCTACATGGGTTGGAGTATTCGCCACTCCCGCGCACCCCGAATACTCTTCCGCCCACGCCGTCATTTCCGCCGCTACCGCCGACGCCTTCACCCGGATTTTCGGCAATATCGGGACCTTTACAGACCACACTTACGACTATGAAGGTTTCCCCTCAAGAACGTATTCCTCGTTCAAAGCGATCGGCATCGATGCAGGAAATTCGAGGCTTTATGCCGGCATCCACTATCAGCCATCAATAGATGCCGGACTGATCCAGGGAACCAAGGTAGCGCACAACATCTTCGAGTTGATATCGGCCGATCCTTCAAAACAAGATCACTGAACCAGATCATTCTTTACCGGATTCCTTATCGGTTCTTCCCGGTTCCCTCTTCCATGCGGCGGCGATCATGCCGCCGCAAATTTTTAGATAAGACACGCCGATCAAAAATTTCCCTCTCGTCCCCCGCTCCACTCCATCACCGCCCGGAAAATCCCCTCGCGTATAGGGTTTGGATTATAATATACCCCATTCGTCTGAAGCCCGACATTCTGGCGGTTGATCAGGATGATGATCGACACACCCTCCTTTGGCACAATCGCGATGCTCGTGCCCGTAAACCCTGTATGCCCGAAAGTGCCTGCCGGCGCGTCGCGCATAAAAGCATTTGCCGGATCCATCATCCACCCCAGGCCGTTATGAAAGCGGTCGGGCGTCAGAAAGTCCCGAATGACCGCCTCCGAAAGAAACCGCCGGTTTCCGATCCTTCCGCCATCCATCAGCATGTCTACCAGCCGCTGAATATCCGCCGTCGTAGAGAAAAGGCCCGCATGTCCCGAAATCCCCTCACTGGAATACCAGGCATTGCCATCGTTCACTTCCCCCTTCACTACGTACTGCCGCCATCCTTTCCACGAATTCGGGTCAATCCCCGGGACCACAAATCCAAGAGTAGAATCGTGCACCATCCGGTACTCGTAGGGGTTACCCAGGGAGGTTGCGGCGATATCGGTTGTCCTGCCATGGCGAAGCGGATTGTAGGTCGTGTGGATCATTCCCAGCGGTTGAAAAACATTAACCGCCTCAAAGGAGTCGAGCCGCATCCCGGACACTTTTTCGACAATTGCCCCAAGCAACATAAACCCAAGGTCACTGTATTTGCGTTGCTTGCCGACAGGGAACCGCAAGGGCAGCCCTTCGACGATCCGGATCGTGGAATCCCGATGCCCGGAACGATAAAATAGGGGATACCATTCCCACAGCCCGGCGGTATGCGTAAGCAAATGCCGGAGGGTGATCTCCTTTTTTGCACCGGTATCGAAACCTGGCAGATATTTCGAGACGGGTTCGTCCACGCTGAGGAGGCCCCGGTCCGCCAGGACCATGAGTGAAGTGGTGGTCCCTACCACCTTCGTCAGCGACGCCAGGTCGAAAAGCGTCGCCGTATCCATCGCCGCCGGACTTTCCAGCCGTTGATGATGAAAATCGTATTTCTGCGCGAAGCCGTAAGCTCGCGAGTATACGATCCTGTGGTCCTTTTGAATGGTTACGACCGCGCCGGGGATCAGATCTGCCTCGACCGCCGCCTCGACAATAGAGTCAACCCGTTGCCGCAGCACTGCTTCCCCACGGTATTGCCGAGGCGATACTTCCGAACGGTCCTGCGCATCGGCGCAAACAGCACCAGCGACAAGCGCCATGGCAAATAAGATGATCGTTCTGCCCATGATGAAAATTAGCGATTTATATCCAAACCGTGCCACTCTCACCGAATATCGCACATTAAACTAATTTGCGGTTAAATTTGAGAATCAAACCACCTTTTATGCATTTTCAAGCCTACCCCGTCAGACTTGCCGTATTGATGCTGGCAATGTTTTTCCATGGGAATGCAATATCACAGCAAACTGAAGAGCGTGATATCCGCGAGATGGATTATCTTCTCTACCTTCCTCCAGGCTATACAAAAGATACCACGAAAATCTGGCCGATGCTGGTTTATCTCCATGGCGCGGGCGAAACCGGTCATGATCTCGAGCGATTAAAGGCCCGTGGATTGCCCAGCGTGATTGCCGGCGGCCGGAATTTCCCCTTCATTATCGCGTCGCCACAGACGGATACGATCTTTCGCTGGGAAACGGACGAACTCTATCACTTTGTGCTGGACATGAGCAAAAAGTACCGAGTAGACCAAAATCAAATCTGGCTGAGCGGGATCAGTATGGGAGGCTTTGGCGTTTGGTCCATGGCAATCAGCCATCCCGAGCTTTTCGCAGCCATTGTACCAATCAGTGGTGGGGGAGATAGCTCCAGGGCCTGGAGATTGAAATACATGCCCGTATGGTGCTTCCACCGCGAGTCGGATGCAGGTGTGCCCCTTTCAGGCGATCGGCAGATGATGGACGCATTAAAGAAATACAAGCCAAATAACCGTTTTACGATCTATCCGGGCAACTATCACGGCAGCGATCACGATGCATGGACCGAAGCGTATAACACAGACAGTCTGTACACCTGGCTGCTTGCACAAAAAAAATTTGCGTTTCATGAAATCAAAGTTTCGCCGAAGCAGCTTCAAAAATTTGCCGGTGTCTATGTGACTCCCGATGATCCGGCTGATAGCGTTATGATCGTGGTGCAGGGAGAGTCGATCAAATTTATCGCCCCCGATCACGGTGGAAACACATTAGAGCTAAAGGCGTCAGCCGAGAATGTATTTTTCATCAGCACTGACTGGCTGGCGACCGTCGAGTTTGCCGCGGATAGAACCGGAAAGATTTCCCGACTGATCATAATGGACATCGCTGACGATAAGCGTTTATATTATAATAAAAGAAATTAGCACCATGACCTTCGGTCCTGGCTTTTGCGCATTCCTGATCGTCACCGATAAGGTCGTTGAGCATCCTGCTTCCTCTTCAAATCCCACTCATTTTTAACCCGCCTGAAATCCTGCTGGAACTTCTCATTTCGAAAAAGCATATTCACCAATTGCCTGGCAAATATCCGGGCAGCTTCGTTATCGCTTGGATAGTGGACCCCGATCATTTCGCGCGCGTGTGCCATTGCGTAGGCATTCGTGATAAAAAAGTCCGTAAACTCCGGCGCGAGTTCCTCATAAATATAGGCGTAGATGTAAGCGTACGTAACATGGCCTCCCGGATAAGAGGCCGCAAAAGACTCTTCCAGGTCATGTATTTTAGGTTCAAGCATAAAAGGCCTTGCCCTTTGATATTTAAACTTCAAAGACCACAGAAAATAATTGGCATCCTGTGCTATATTGGAAAAGAGCGAATCGGTAAGAGGGAGTTTTTCCGGATCGGTCCAATATCCAATCAATCTGCCGATATCGCTGGAAGTTTGGAACACAGAAGACATATAGAGACTTGACCGAATATCCTCCGGAGTCCTATTCTTCTGCAATGCAAGCAAATAGTCAAGTTCCATCCGGGTTTGCAGGGAACTATTTGCAGGAGGATCAGGTAACTTGAAGTCCCCCACAGAAATATGTTGAAGATAATACGGCTTTTCACTCAATACTTTGTTAGCGAATGACGGATCGAAGGGGAATTTTAAAGTATCCACCGCTTCGTGATCAGATGTACGTTTAGGGCTCAAAGCGGCTAATATCTTGTAACGCCCGCGGATCGCTGTGGTTGCAGTGTCTTGACCGAAAGTGACACCCGCACAAGATAGCAGCCAAAAAAAAGCAAACACCCCTACTTTTTTCATGTCCATTAAATTTTATCCAAAAATACTCGGACGGTATCTACAAAAGTTGTATATAATGACTGACTTTTACAGAATCTGAAAGAATGAAACACGGTAAACCGACGAGAGGACCGTCGGGGCCGATCAAAGGTTCCCGTCGAAACAGGGCCAGCCCATTTTCCATTTGCCACTAACCCGTTTAGAGTGTCTACCTGTTTGTCCGACATCCACTGCCATTTTGCTTTAGAGAGATCGAGTAATTCTTGCTCTGCTTTTGTCATAGTTTTGGCGGTGGAAGTTGGCAAGTTAGCCTGAGCCCGGGATAGCTGTACAAACGCCACGCAAAGAAAAATTCCGACAATTGCTTTTTTCATGATATTAATTGTTTATTACACATCCAGATTTCTTTCACCCAGCCACTTCACCATTTTGGGATCCCGGTGGTCAAAGAAGCTGCTGGCACTCGTGTCCAGCGTTTTGACAGGCTCCATATCTTCCCCGCTAAGTGTAAAATCGAATACATCGAAATTCTCTTCCATCCTTTCCTTGCGAACAGATTTTGGAATCGCCACCACGCCCCGCTGAATAAGCCAGCGCAGGATTACTTGTGCAACCGATTTTTTATATTTCCCGGCTATTGTCTGCAATAGTTCGTTATGAAATATATTGTTCTTTCCTTCAGCGAACGGTCCCCATGATTCAATTTGAACCTTGTTTTCCTGTAGGAATTGCTGGGTCTAAATTTGCTGATGGAACGGGTGGGTCTCCACCTGGTTGACCGCCGGTAATCCAGTTGTAGCCTTTTCAACGAGCGCTCGAAGGCGCTCTTTGCTCCCTCATAACCGTTGGACTGAATCCACAATTTGGTGGTGATAAACAGGTCCTCGCGAGGCTTACCGCTCCGTTTGATCGCTTTACCAACCGCTTCCTCATTCAAATAGGACTGTGCGGTATCGATCAACCGGTAGCCGCTACCGATCGCATCTACTACGCTCCGCTCACATTCCGCCAGGTCGGTGACCTGGAAGACGCCAAAACCGAGGATGGGCATTTCAAGGCCGTTATTAACGCCTTTAACAATAACGAAACCTTACATCCGCTGGTGCGTGTGGTTGACTTATCGAAGGCAAGCCCGCGAAAGGGTATGAAGATGTACTTTGGGTTTTACACGATCTTCCTGAAAGAATGAAATGCGGGGATATGCAATACGGGCGGCATACGTACGACTATCAGGAAGGAACGCTGGTTTTTCATCCCGATCTGATTCACGGGACGGCGCTCGGGCCCCATATCCAGGGCTACACCTTCTTCGGCTATCAATCAAACGAAGCGCTCCATCTGTCCGAACGGGAAAGGAAGATCGTCCTGGATTGCTTCTCAAAAATCGAGTATGAACTGGAACATTCGATCGACAAGCACAGCAAAAAGCTTATTGTATCCAATATCGAGCTCTTCCTGAACTATTGCAGCCGGTTCTACGATCGCCAATTCATTACCCGTGAAAGTGCCCATAAGGGCATCCTTGAACGGTTTGAACGTCTGCTGAACGAGTACTTTCAGGCAGAGAAACCTCAGACCCTGGGTCTGCCGTCGGTGGGCTATGTCGCCCGGGAGCTAAACTTGCCGGCCGGCTATTTTGGCGACCTTATTAAGAAGGAAACAGGCAAGACGGCACAGGAAGCAAATCAATTACTCAAATTGCGTACGACCTCGGCTTCAAATATCCCCAGCACTTCATCCGCGTCTTTAAGCAGCACGTAGGTTCCACTCCCAGCGAATATCGCACCTTAAACTAAATATCTAGTTTAAGCCGATGGCTTTTTATTTAGTTATCATTCCGGAAAGAAAGAAAGGAAAGCGGCGCTATGGACCGGCGAGGGTCAATCGACGTCAAAATCTCGCTTAGCTCCAGTTTCAGACAGGACTCGCCCTGTTTGACCTCCCAGAGATACAGGATTCCATCATTCGGCGGATCGATCCAAACCTCCGGCAGCATAGGTTTGAGCAGGCCATTCCAGCAGGCCTCCTCCAGCCGTTCGATTTCAGTATATTGACGAGCATCGGTTTTGTCGTCGTTGTCGACCCAATTTGAGGTTGAAAAGGTGGTACCGATTACCAAAAGCACTTCCACCTGAACATAATCCTTTACCATAACCGAGGTTTTGAAGGATGAATGAATTGGATTTGACCACTGCCGTTCAAAAATGGCCATTCTGCGTTGGCTATTCTTAAACGGATAAACCAACTTAATTCGTATACCTTTGATCTATGACGCCAGGTCAATCCCGCCGCTTCCTTATAGCCGATGACTACGCTACGATACGCAAGGGCTTAAGGCAGATCCTGTTGAACGAATTTCCATCTGCCATCATCGAAGAAGTCACAAACGCTGAAGACCTGTTGAAAAGAGCCGTTCTGGAAGAATGGGATGTAGTGATTTCCGATATTTCCATGCCCGGACGCAGCGGTCTGGAAATACTGCAAGAGGTCCGGCTGGACCATCCCACCTTACCGTTTTTGATGCTTAGCGCACATTCCGAAGACCAATATGCCGTCCGGGTCTTAAAAGCGGGCGCTTCGGGATACCTGAAAAAGGAATCCGCGCCGGAAGAGCTGATCCGGGCGGTCAACCAGCTCATCCTGGGGAAGAAATATTTCCCACCGTCCATCGCCGAAAAGCTGGTAGTTACGCTGCATCGGGACGCTGCAAAAATGCCGCATGAATATCTCTCCGACCGGGAATTTGAATTTTTTAAGCTGCTGGCCGCGGGCAAATCGGTGGCTGAGATCGGTGAAAATAACCTTCTGAGCGCCTCCGCGGTGAGCACCTATCGTGCCAGAATAATGATAAAAATGAACCTGAAAAATAATGCCGCCCTCACACTTTACGCTATTGAGCACGAGCTCCTGACGTAGGTAGAGACAAGCGACCCTCAACGTAGTTGTGCTTCTACCGATTTTATGCGAAAGCCACTACGCCAGATTGGTAGGATGGTCTATTTTTTCCTACCCTTTTCCAGCGTTCCTTTGCTCTATCAATTCGAGCTTAAACGGCCAAATTTTCTATGACGACATATGGTAAAGCTATAGCTAAATGGATGGGCGCCTTAAATGACGGGCGCCCGTATTACCTTGTTGTGACAGATGCTGAAGGCCGGATGTCCTTCACCAACGCACATTTTTACAGTAGTTTATCGTCCAGATCTTCTTCGTTAATTCCTTCTTCCTGAAATTCAATTTTT
>Ga0206895_1134_pt1 | contig 19634 bp, 21 predicted proteins | sample Alteio_BWOrgHeat_51_FD_152967 | JGI IMG/M metagenome (GOLD analysis project Ga0206895, IMG submission 152967) | Enriched cells from forest soil in Barre Woods Harvard Forest LTER site, Petersham, Massachusetts, United States -... | ecosystem: Environmental > Terrestrial > Soil > Temperate forest >...
TGGCGAGGCGGCGGGCGCGTTTGGCAATCGAGGTTGCTTCGTCACCAGCGCGTTCGAGTTCATGGTTGGCCTTCATGGCCACTGTCATCAGGCGCACGTCCTGGGCGACAGGCTGGCGGAGGGTGATGTAGCGCACGCACTCGGCGTCAATCAGCACTTCGAGACGATCAATTTCATCATCCAAGGCGATGACCTGGCCGGCCATGGAGACATCGTCCGCCAAAAGCGACTGCATGGCCAAGCGGACCGAGTCGATGGAGCGCTCACCCATCAGGATGAGGTGCTTGCGCAAGTCTTCTAATTCGTGGTGGAAATAACGTTTCATTTAAAAGGAGGATAAGGATCAACCAAAGCGCCCGGAGACGTAAGCCTCGGTCTGCGGGTTTTTGGGGTTCATGAAGATTTGCTCGGTGGGACCAAACTCGATGAGGCTGCCCATGTAGAAGAAAGCGGTGTTCTCGGAAACGCGGGCGGCCTGCTGCATGTTGTGCGTGACGATGACGACGGTGTATTCGGACTTCAAGGCGTGGATGAGTTCCTCAACCTTGGCCGTGGCAATGGGGTCAAGGGCGGAGCAAGGCTCGTCCATAAGCAGAATCTCGGGGCGTACGGCGAGGGCACGGGCAATGCAAAGGCGCTGTTGCTGACCGCCGGAAAGGCCAGTGCCCGGGCGGTTCAGGTGGTCTTTGACCTCGTCCCACAAGGCGGCCATTTTGAGCGATTCTTCAAGGCGGCGGCTCAAGAAAGCCTTGTCGCGCACGCCATTGAGGCGCAGGCCGACGAGCACGTTTTCGGCGATGGTGAGTGTCGGGAAGGGATTAGACTTTTGGAAAATCATCCCGACGCGGCGACGAACCACGGTGGGGTCAATGCCGGGGCCGTAGAGATCCTCACCTTTCATCAAAATTTTGCCGGTGTGGCGGGCGCCGGGGGAAAGTTCGTGCATCCGATTGAGTGCGCGCAAGGCGGTGGACTTGCCGCAACCACTGGGTCCGATGATGGCGGTGACGCTCATCGCCGGAATTTTCAAATTCACATTTTTAATCGCCTGATGGGAGCCGTAAAACACACTCAAGTCTTGAATATCGAAGGCGACTTCCGACTTGGCGGCGGCCGGAGCGGGTGCAGGGATGGAAGACTCAGGCGGCGTGGCCGGGACGGGAGCAGACGCGGACTTGGCGGTGTCACTCATGGCAAAAGATTTGCTGGTCATAACGGGATTCATGGTGGAATGGCGAGAACAGATTAAATTTTCGAGCGGCGGCTCGTGAGAAAACGCACGGTGGCACTGAGCAGGAAGACGAGGATAATCAAAACCAGAGCGCCGGCCCAGGCCTGGTTGTTTTGATCCGGGAAGGACGAAAGGGCATAGTAATAAATCTGGATGGGCAGCGCGGCAATGGGCTCCTTGATGCTGTTGTTCCAAACATTGCTGCCCAGCGCCGTAAATAGAATCGGCGCGGTTTCACCCGCCACGCGGCCCAAGGCGAGCAAAACGCCGGTGACGATGCCTTTGAAGGCAGTACGCAAGACGATGTGATAAGTTATCTTCCAACGCGGAATGCCCAGGGCGCTGGCAGCTTCACGATAGCCACTGGGCACCAGGACGAGCACCTCCTCCGTCGTTCGCAGCACCAGCGGAACCATGATGAAGGCCAAGGCCAAACCGCCGGAAAATGCGGAAAAACCTCCCATGGGGACTACTGCGAGAATATAACCAACCATGCCCCAGACGATGGACGGCACGCCATTCAGCACATCCGCGCCAAAACGAATCCAGGCATTCGTTTTCCCGCCACCGTATTCAGCCAGATAAATGCCACCAAGCAGTCCGATGGGAACACCCATCACCAAGGCCAAGCCCATTAACTCGAGGGTGCCGACAATGGCGTTGGCCATACCGCCGCCTTCTTCACCCGCTGGCTTCGGCAATTGGGTGATGAAATCCCAGCTTAAAGAACTCACACCCATCTTGAGCAGGTAAAAGAACACCAGGATCAACGGCAAAACCACGAGTATGGCGCAGAATACTGCGAGCGCGCTCATGAAGCCGCTCTTGAGTTTGCGATATTTGTCGTAACGAGTAAGCATGACAAAATTATTTAAGCCCGGCGGGAACCAGGTCCATCAATGGATTTAATCAAGAGCAAGGCGCCGATGTTGACCAGAATAGTCACACACACCAACACGAGTCCGATTTCGAATAGCACGCTGCGCTGGATATCGGTGGCGGCTTCGCCAAACTGGTTGGCAATGACGCTGGCGAGGGTCCAACCCGGTTGGAGCAAAGAGGCATTAATTTTGGGGCTGTTGCCCACGACCATGGTCACCGCCATGGTTTCACCCAAGGCGCGACCCAGGCCCAGAACGGCTGCACCCATTAACCCGCGGCGGGCGTAACTGAGTACCGCAATGCGCGTGACTTCCCAGCGCGTAGCACCGAGGCCGTAGGCGGCTTCGCGTTGTAAATCCGGCACCGAGCGTAGGATTTCCCGCGAGACCGAAGTGACAATGGGCAAAATCATAATTGCGACAATAATGCCGGCGGACATGATGCAGGCTCCCGCGCCTTGAATCGGACCGGCAACAAGGGGAATGCCGCTCAAATGCTTGCTGACCCAAGTGTAAGGATAGTCGTGCAGCCAAGGGAGCAAAACAAACAAACCCCAGAGCCCCCAGATGACGCTGGGCACTGCTGCCAGCATCTCAATAATCGAAGTCAACGGTTGACGTAGGCGTAACGGGGCCAGGTCAGTTAAAAAAATGGCGGTGCCGATGCTTAAGGGTACGGCAATAATCAAGGCAATGGCGGAAGTCACCACCGTGCCAAAAATAAACGGCAAGGCACCGTAGTTGTCGGTAACGGGATTCCAGTGAGTATTCGTCAGAAATTCCCAACCATACTGGCTCATGGCCAAGCGTGCTCCGTCGATCAAAACATAGGCCACCAGCAAAAAGAGCACCCCGATCATCATCGCCGATACAAAAGTGAGTCCTTCAAACAGGCGGTTGCCCAAGCGGCTGGGTTCGGCCATATCAGCGGCCCGGGCCGGCAATGCAGGGCTTGTCGTTGTTTGGCTCATGATGCGAGAGGACAAAAAAACCGGGCGGAAAGGATGGGACTTCCCGCCCGGTATATTTAATAGTATGCCAGCACGGAAAGTGCCAGCAGGAATGGGTTACTTGATGGTGTCGATGGTGGTCAAAACACGTTTGACTACGGCGTCAGGAATCGGAGCGTAGTTCAAGTCGTGGGCCATCTTCTTGGCATCCGCATCGTTATAAATCCACTTCAAGAATTCGACCAGCTTGGCGCCCTTGGCGGCATCCTTGGAATGCTGTGGAACCATCAGCCAGGTGACACCGGAGATCGGATAAGAAGTGTCGCCAGGAGCATTGACGAAGGAGAAGCGGAAGTCCGCCGGGATGGTGGCGGTGCCGAGGGCATCGGATACGCTGTCCAAGGAGGCCGTGACGTACTTGCCATTGGCGTTCTTGATATCCGCATAGGAGATTTTGTTGTTTGCGGCATAGATGAGCTCTACATAGCCGATACCGCCGACGGTCTTTTGCACCTGACCGGCGACACCCGCGCTGCCCGATTGGCCTACGCCCGTGCCGGGCCATTCCACTGTGGTGGCTTTGCCGACGTTTTTCTTCCAGTCAGCGCTGACGTTGGAGAGATAGTCGGTGAAAATGAAGGTGGTGCCGCTGCCGTCCGAACGGTGCACGGTGGAAATGTCGGCATCTGGGAGCTTGTCATCAGGATTCTGGCTGGCGATGGCTGGGTCATTCCACTTGGTGATCTTGCCCAAATAGATGTTGGCGATGGTTGCGCCGTCGAGCTTGAGGTTGGTCACGCCCGGGACGTTATAAATGATAACCACAGCACCGGCCACGACCGGCAGGTGAAGAATGTTATTGTCTTTGCTGCGAGCGATGGCGAGTGCGGCATCGGACAAGGGGCCGTCTGAACCCGCAAAGTCCACGGTGCCATCCTGAACATTCTTTTGGCCCGTCCCCGAACCACCACCGGCATAAGTGACTTTGACGCCCGTGCCTTTTTTGTCGTAGGCATCAGCCCATTTATCCATGGCAGGCTTGACGAAAGTGGAACCCGAACCCGTGAGGGTAATGTCAGCCGCTTGGGCGGACAAGGTAAGGAGGCCAAGCAGGCCGGCGATAAGGAATTTATTCATTTTTATTTGTAGGTGAAGTGATTGTCGTGGAGCTGCAGCGGTGAGCAGAGCTTGCTGAAGCGGGGCCATCATAGGGGGGTATTGTTACAATCTCGTGACGGTGCGGTGAAATGGCGGCAATATCCCCCTTCCCTCTATTAAAGCTCTTTTACTGAATAAAAATGCGCCACTATTGAGCAAGATTTAGCGGGCGATAATGTCGCTTCCAGACGAGGGGAAATGGCCTGAAAAACTAACGATGAATGCCCTAGATTTGCAAACAATTGCATCTTAAATGCAATGCTTATGCATTAAAGCGAGGTTTTTCGGAGACTCACGTCCGTTACGTTTTTAAAAAAACATTTTTATGTTGTTTGTATGTAATGACTTATTTAATTTCAACTTAAGTTGGCATGCGTCGTGGTAACATGTAGGGTATAACCGAACAACGTTCATGCAAAATCCCTCACATCCTTCCGATTCCTCGGAAACTGCCTTCCCCGCTGCGTTGGCAACACGTCCGTTGACCAAGGAACAATGTACGCTCGTCGAGAAGCATTATCCCCAAGTGCGCGCAGTAGTATCGCAAATGCGCAGCTACCTGCCCACCTGCGCGGACTTGGACGAACTCCAGAGCGTCGGCCTGACCGGCCTGATTGCCGCCGTGCGCCGCTACGACCCCACTCAGAACAAGACTTTCGAAGCCTACGCCGCCATGCGCATTCGCGGGGCGATTCTTGATGAATTGCGTCGGTTGGACTGGATGCCCCGTTCGGCCCGCCACCGTGCCCGCCAATTGCGCCAGACCATGGACACTCTGGAGCAGACACTCGGCCGTGCGCCTACCGAAGATGAAACCCGCGAACGGCTGGGCCTCAACCGCATTGATTTCGACAAACTCCAGTTGCGCGTACAGCCAGTTCGCTTCCTACCGCTCGACAAACCCATGGAGCGCGACAGTGGCGCTTCCCTGAGTCTGCATGATAGCATAGCCGATGAAAATACGCCCCCCTCCCACGAGCGGATGGAGCACGAAGAGACGCTCGTTGCGCTTTCCCGGACGATGAAGGTGCTGCCAGAACGCCATCGCCAGGTGATCATGCTTTATTACTTCCATAACCGCCGACTCTCGGAAATCGCTGAAGCCTTCAAAGTGACTGAAGCGCGGGTGTGCCAGATCCATGGCCAAGCCCTGCAATTGTTGAAGCAGCGCTGGGTGGACCGGAACTAGTTTCCTGCGTCCCGTCCTTGACGAATGGGTAGGCTGGAAGGTAGGCTGTCGGGTTTCCCTACCCGGCCATGACGACTCCTGACTTCGAGCATCCTGCCGCGCCTTTCGACTCCGTCGAAGCCGCAATCGCGGATATTGCCGCCGGCAAGCTGGTGGTGGTGACGGATGATGAGTCCCGCGAGAACGAAGGCGACTTGATCATGGCGGCGTCCAAAGCGACGCCCGAGACGATCAACATGATGATTCGGTATGGAAGCGGGATCGTCTGCGTACCAACGATTGAAGGGCAATTGAAACGCTTGGGTCTGGGCCCCATGGTGGCGCAAAACCGCGAAGCGCACCGCACAGACTTTATGGTGAGCGTGGATGCCGCTGATGGCATTACCACCGGAGTTAGCGCGTACGACCGCGCCAAGACCATCCGCATTCTTTCCGATCCCTACGCGACTCCCGACACATTAGTACAGCCGGGGCACGTCTTCCCGCTACGCGCGAAACCAGGTGGGGTTTTGCAGCGCGCCGGCCATACGGAAGCGGCGGTTGACTTAGCCATTCTCGCTGGCCTGCATCCGAGTGGCGTATTGTGTGAAATCGTGAATGAAGACGGTACGCTTGCCCGCCTGCCCCAGCTTACGGAATTTAAGCAAAAATTTGGCCTGAAGCTCATTTCCATCGCGCAGCTGATTAACTACCGGCATCGGCGCGAGAAACTGGTCAAGCGCGTCGCTACCCTGCCCTTTGATTCGGAGTACGGCCACTTTGATTTATTCATTTACCGGACGCCCTTGGATGGGCGGACCCACTTTGCCTTTACCCGTGGAATGATCGACGGTACGCCCACCCTCGTGCGTGTGCAGAGTGAAAATCTACTGGCCGATGTATTCCGCTCACGGCAATTTGGCGGTTTTCATACGCTCGCCGCCGCCATGGACCGCATCGCCAAGGAAAACCGCGGCGCGCTGGTTTATATCGAGCAAGCGGCGGGCGGACTGAACCTCGAAGCCGAACCCGGCACGCCGGGAAAACTCATGCCTGCGCCTTCGCGCATGGATTTCCGCGATTACGGCGTCGGGGCGCAAATTTTGGCCGATCTCGGTCTAAAGCAGATTCGCCTACTCACCGGCTCACCCCAGCGCAAAGTCATTGGCCTCGATGGTTACGGCCTGGAAATTGTCGAAACCGTCGCATTGTAAACTGTTCTATTTCCTCTTACTGTTTCTTTTCACCTCTCCATGAGCGACAACCCACCGGATCCGGCGCAGATTGATGGCGCAGACTTTTTTATCGGCATCGTAGCATCGCGCTACAATGGCGAGCTGGTGGATGCATTGCTCGACTGCGTGACAAAGGTGCTGAAGCAGCAGGGCGTGCGCGAACGCAACATCGAGATTTTACGCGTACCCGGAGCCAATGAGATTCCCTACGCGGCGCACATGCTTTCAGCCACCGGCGAGTTTGACTGTCTGATCGCGCTTGGCGTCGTGTTGTCAGGGGAAACGACTCACCACGAGGTTATTGCCTACGGAACGGCTTACTCGCTGCACTCCATCGGCATGCAGTCGGAAATTCCGGTGATTAACGGCATTCTGACTGTCTCCTCACTGGAACAAGCCGGAGAACGCATTGGCGGCAAACGGGATCGCGGCGCGGAGTTTGCGCGGGCGGCACTGCAAATGGCCTGGCACAAAATCAAGCTCGTCGAACGGCTGGATGCATTGGAAGATGAAAAGAAAGCCCTCGAAGACGACGATGACGACGAAGATGAAGGATTTGATCCGAAACAGCTCTTTAAAAACAATTGAACGAAGATATCTCCATGTCCAACGATCCAACCGGGAATTCTGAGCCCGCCGCGGCGGCCCCGGCCAAATCGAGCCGCCGGCGCGACTGCCGTTCTACGGCGATGCAGTTTATCTACATGTGGGATATGAATCCCAGTGAAGATCGCGCGGGCGTGCTGGCGAACTTTTTTAATACGCAAGAGAATCCCCGGGATTACTATTCCTTTGCCGAGGAATTGATTGTCGGCACGCTCGACCATCAGGCGGAAATAGATGAACTCATCAAAAAAAGCGCGCACAACTGGGCGTTTAATCGCATCGCGCGCGTGGATCTGGCTATTTTACGGTTGGGAATTTTTGAACTCCTCTACCGGCGCGATATTCCGCCGGTCGTGACCATTAACGAGGCGATTGAGCTCGGCAAAGCGTTCTCGAATGATGATTCCCGCCGGTTTCTCAATGGGATATTGGACAAGGTGAAGGATTCGCTGGGCCGCCCGGCCCGCACGGCGGCGGAGAGTTGAGCCATGCGCGCGCTGCTGAAAAAATTTACGGACGGCCTCAAACGCACGACGCCGACCTTTTACGCGGCCTTTGGCAAAGTCGGCGGTCTTTTTACCCGTACGTTGGATGCGCAAAGCATCGAACAATTGGAGGAGGCGCTCTATGGCGCCGACTTGGGCGTCGAAACCGCGAAAGAGATTTTGGATGAAATTAAGACCGCGTGGAAAAAAGATCCGCAATTGAAAGGACAGGAGGCCGCGAAAGTCGGCGCCGCCGTTTTGAAAAGAGTTTTAGCCGGAGCGGAAAAACCGCCGGTGCTGATTTCCTCATCAGGCAAACCGGAAGTAATTTGCCTGGTCGGTGTCAATGGCTCGGGCAAGACGACGACCACGGCCAAGCTGGCCTGGTACTATCAGCAGAAGGGCCACAAGGTCGTTCTGGGAGCGTGCGACACCTTCCGCGCGGCAGCCAATGAACAGTTGCGGACTTGGGCCGGAAGGTTGAAAGTGGAAATTATTGCCAGCCAGACTGGGGCGGACTCGGCCGCCGTGGCTTTTGATGCCTGGAAAGCTGCCGCCGCACGCGGGCAGGACTTAGTGGTACTCGATACGGCAGGCCGCCTGCACACGAAGCACAATTTGATGGAGGAGTTGAAAAAAATCCGTCGTGTACTGCAAAAGCATGATCCCGAGGCGCCGCGCCACCGCTGGCTGGTGCTAGATGGCTCACTCGGAGCAAATTCCATCGAGCAAGCACGCGTGTTTCACCAAGCATTTGATTTGACGGGGCTGGTCATCACCAAGCTCGACGGAACCAGCCGCGGCGGGGCATTGGTGGGTATTTACCGGGAACTGAAGTTGCCGATACATTTTGTCGGCCTGGGCGAACAACCCGATGACTTGCAGCCGTTCTCTGTGGAGAATTTTGCGGAGGCGTTGTTTGGGCTGGAGAGCGATTAACAAAATTCTACTTAAAATCTGAAAGTTTTTTCTTACCAGCGCAGACAGCAATCTGATCCGTGGGAGTCAAGCTGGCGAGTTTAGCTCCCCGGGCTTTCTTTTTCTCCGCTTGGTCTTTCTTATATTGAATGAACCGCTCCTGAAGCTTTGCAGGCAGTTGCTTTTCGATTTTGTTCAAATGCCGTCGAATCGAGGTAGCGATATATTGCGAGCCAAATGAATAAGGCCGGTTTTCGAGGTAAATGAGCGCGTAAGTGGCAGCCTGTACATTGCCCTCCATAAGCAATTGGAATTCCTGTTTTAGACCTCCCGGGAAGGCCAGCTTATCCCATTTTTCGTGAAATTCTTTCGCCGCAGCTTTCCACGCCTCCAAATGCTCCTTGGACTTTCCCCTTTCAGCAGCGGTCTCATGGATACGCTGGTTTAGCCGGCGTAACTCCTCTGCATTTCTTTTCAAAATCTCTTTCATTATTTTGTATTTACCGGTGCCTCGACTGGAGCTTCAGGTTTCAGCCATTGCTTGAACCAATCAAAACCCGCCTGATAGCCTTCGGGGGTAACTTTGTGCTGTGTTTTGGGTTCGGCCATGAACTTGAGGGCGCCGGGCGTTTTCGCGGCATCGTAAATGGGTTGGGCATTGGCCAGGCATTCATCCACGCCGGCCTTGGGGGTGCGTAAGTCAAGTTCGCCGTTAACGATAAGCAGCGGGCGCGGGGCAATGAGCGGAATCATGGCTGGGCCGTCGAATTGGCTATAAATACCCGGCGCAACCTTGTCATAAAATTTGCGGACGAAATCGGCATCCACTTTGGCCACGCCAGCGTCCTTGGCGGCGCCGCTGAGAGCTATAGGGATGGTTTCGGTACGATGAGACCAGAGATCGTGGTCGAGGGCGTAGCGGAAGCTTTCTGCGCCAATGAAGGGCACCGCCACGGCGATGCGATGGTCGGCAGCGGCGGTGAGGTATGTTTCAATGCCACCCTTGGAGACGCCCATCAGGCCGATGCGCTTGGGGTCCACGTCGTCGCGGGTTTGCAGATAGTCCACCAGGCGCATAACGTCCCAAACAGTGTCGTAAAAGAACGGATGGCCCTGGCCGGTGCGCCAGGCGGCGAGGATGGCGGCTTCGTAGTCGGCATTCTTTTCTGAACCGGGAATCTTGGCAGAAGGCGCCCGTTCGCCGTGGAAAGGCCCGTCAATGGCTACGGCCATAAAGCCGGCATGGGCGTATTTTTCCATTTCCGCATTAAAGTCCTCTTTCTTGCCGCCCGTGCCGTGGAGCATGATGACAACAGGGAGGCGGCCCGTAACTTTAGCTGGTTTAGCCCAAATGCCGGGGACGCGCTGGGTGCCAAATGACGCGTAAGTAAAATGCGCGTGAGCAACGCCGTGTATTTCACCCGTATCCTTGATTTCAACGGCGGGCGCGACCTTGGGACGGTCTATTAGTTTGAGAAAAGCCGCGCGCGTCGCATCGGCACTATCCGGCTTGGGCGCATCGGCTGCCCAAGCTGATAAAGTGAAAAAGAATCCGAGCAACAACAGGGGCAGTTGTTTGCGCATGAGAAAACTAGCGGGCGAGGTCAGTTTGGGTCAAAACAGTGACCATATTGCGCTTGAGGACATCCGTGGCGAGGTCGGGATCTTCGAGCCGCAGAACTAATCCAGTGCGATTGTTCGGTCGCATCAGAAAAGGATAAATGTAGTGAATGTTGATTTCCGCCTGAACCAGCGAAGAAGTGACGACCGACAGGCGCGCCTCGGTATCAATCTCAACGGCCAGAACCTCGACGAGGCTATGATTGAAGCCGTGCTGGGTCAGGAGAGGCGCCGCGACCTCGGGATAATCCACCACCAGGCGAATAATGGTGCTATCCGTAGTGTCCACCAGGCAAAGGGCAAGGACATGGACGTCTTTGCCAGCAAGGAGGGATACGACGTCGTGCAAACGGCCAACCTTGTTCTCGGCAAAAACGGAGAACTGTTTAATGACGCCACCGTGGCTGCTTTTTTTAGTAAGAGTATGCGCCATGCGTGAGCAGGGATGGGAGCCGAGAAAGCACCGGCTAAAATCAGAGCCTAACTCATTGGTGTAGATTTGGCACGTATATATTTCACCGCTATCAGCCGGGGTATTTACCGGTTGCGTCGGGGCTGCTTTTTCGGACATAAACAGCGCCTTACTTTAATCGCCATGGCGCACAAGCCCGACCCCAAACGTTACGACAAAATGCCCTACAACCGCTGCGGACGCAGCGGCCTGCAGCTCCCTCGAGTCTCTCTGGGACTATGGCATAACTTTGGCGACCAAGATAGCCCGTCAGACGCCAAGGAGCTTGTATTGGGGGCCTTTAACTTGGGCATCACGCATTTTGACCTGGCCAATAACTACGGGCCGCCCCCTGGTTCCGCGGAAGTCAATTTCGGCAATATTGTGAAGAATAACCTGATGGAGTATCGTGATGAGTTGATCATCTCGACCAAGGCGGGCTACACCATGTGGGCTGGGCCCTATGGCGACTGGGGTTCGCGTAAGTATATGTTGGCCAGCCTCGACCAAAGTCTCAAGCGCATGCAATTGGACTACGTGGATATTTTTTATTCGCACCGGCCGGATCCTAATACACCGCTGGAAGAAACCATGGGTGCGCTCGCCCATACCGTAAAATCGGGTAAGGCGCTGTACGTCGGGCTTTCCAACTACGGGCCGGAGCAAACCGCAGCCGCCGCGAAGTTACTCAGGGAAATGGGCACTCCCTGCCTGATCCACCAACCGCGCTACAATATCATCGATCGGAAGCCGGAAAATGGCCTCTTTGCCGTGCTGGAACGCGAAGGCATTGGCTGCATACCCTTTAGTCCGCTGGCCCAGGGGATTTTGACGGATAAGTACCTGAAAAACGTACCGGCTGGCTCCCGTGCCACTCGGAACATGTTCCTCAAGGGTGAAACAGTGGAGCGACACCGGCCCATGGTGCTAAAGTTGGTCGAAATTGCCCTAAACCGCGGGCAGACCCTTGCGCAAATGGCCCTCGCCTGGGTTATGCGCCAACCAGCAGTAACCAGCGTGCTGCCCGGGGCCAGCTCCGTAAGGCAAATTGAAAGCAATATTGCCGCAGTGAAGAGCGCCGCCTTTACGGCAGAGGAACTGGCGGCCATTGATGCCGCTGTGGCGGGGGTTGATGCGGCGAAAGCCGGGCCGCCGATTTAATCCGCCCGGTTAATATTTGTCCAATTCCTCGACTTGGATCAGCCCCTTGTCCTTAACGAGGACATTCATGTGGAAGCGCTGACCCATGTGCAGATCGGTAGCCACGCTATCCGGCACAAAAACACTCAAACGGTTGCCACCATCCATCGGTTTGACCGAGAGCATGCGGCCAAAGCCGTCATCCCAGCGCAATTGGGCGTCCACCTGGGCATCAAGGCTGTAATGATTGCCGGCCAAATCGGTGGGGGAATGTTGGTAAGCGGCCTGATTAAAAGGCTCGAGCGAGTGGTGGAGGCGGCTGCGCGCAACCATAAAGACCACCGCCGTGACAATAACGATTAGCGGTATCAGAAAAGCAAGTAGCACAGGCTTAACCTTGCCGGGGGTTCGGGAATGCATGGGGGGAAGCTAAACGTGGCGCAGGGGAAATCGAACTACTGTATTATTATGGTGGTAGTTTACTGCTGGCAAACGCAAAAGAATGGAGCGAGGGATTGGAGCCTCGGGCAAATAATTTCGAGTTTTACATAACGGGATAAACAAGAGTATGATACAGATAATCTAAATTCCCATGCGTTCGATTTTGAGTCATTTCGCTCTTCGCCGTGCATGGACATTAGTTTTTATTTTGATTTTGGCCGCAGCCTCCACCGTGCATGGCCAGGGTTACGGCCAGTCAGCTACGGGCACGCCTGGAAGCAGACGGGGCAGTGCGGGCGGCGGCGCTGGCGCTCCGGGAGCCCGAGGCGGGGCAGCAACCGGGGGATTTGGTGGCGCTCCTGGACGTGGCGCGCCGATAGCCGGCACGCGGATATTGGATATCGTTAAAACCGCCTTGGCTGCAGTTTCCCAGGCCCAAAATACCTTGACTAACATGGCCCCGGAAAATCATGGCGGCATGGTGCAAAAAGCTTTAGCGGACATCCCGCAAATCAATAACGACTTGGAGACATTGATTAATTTTATTAACGACCACCCGGATATTAACCAGCAGCAGCCATCCGCCATCCCATCGGCGAACGACATGATGGACCAAATTGACACCGCCATGCCTGACGCCGATCCGGACATGAACATCGCGTTATCGGCGATGAAACGGGGATTGCAGGATATGCAAAAGACTCCGGCGCTGGATGATGACACCATGCGGTCAGACATCATCAAAGACATCAATGTGGTGGTGAATGAATTGATCTCTGGCGTACAGGCCATGAAGAAGCATCTGGCAGCTGTCGCGGCAAATTTGCCGGAGGCTCCTGAGCCCGCCGCGGCAGTCGCGCCGCCCAAGGTGGATTCCAAGGCGCTGAGTGGTAACCAGCTCAAAGCCTTGGTCCTCGTGGAAGGCGATGAAGGAGTGGGCACTGGATTCATCGTGAAGTTACACGATCAGTTTTTTGTCATGACGAATCAACATGTGTTGTCCGGGAACAAAAAGTTCACCGTGACGGGCATGGATGGCACCCACTACCCGACCAATGGGGCTCTCTTCGGTGCCGTGGGCTATGACGTCGCCATGCTGAAAATACCTGCAGAATTGGCGGTATATTATCTCGAAGTCATGGACGACCCGCAAACCAACGCCCAAGCCGACGAGGCCGTAACAGTACCGGGCAATTCGCTCGGGGCCAAAGTGCCGTTGCAAATTAATGGCAAACTGCTGGGCGTCGGCCCGGAATTGGTGGAGGTGAACGCAAAATTCGTCTCCGGCAACAGCGGCAGCCCCATCATCTACCGACCGACGGGCAAAGTCATCGGCATTGCGACCTACACTCTTACCTACCAGCTGGAGGACACCAAAAAAACGGACAATGTCACCACCACCCGCTGGTTCGGCTACCGGATTGATAACATCAAAAGGTGGGAGGCATTGGACTGGGCCCGCTTCAGCGCCGAAGGAATCAAAGTACGGGCGGTAGAGGACATGTCCGACTTGCTTATTGCCCTGCTGGAAGGTCAGAAATTGCCTGATGTCAATGTGGATAAAACGCTGATTGATGGAGCAATCTCCACCTACCAGTCGGATAAAGCACTGGCGCAAAGACATAACAGCCCGACAGAGTACGTGGAGGCCATTCAACGGTTGAACAACAATCTACACTCCATAGGAGACAACAACTTGAAGCAACTTACCGGCATACCGCTGTATTCGTATCACGCCAATAAACTTAAAGAGCAATTGGAACTGCGGAAGGAAATCGACAAAGCGTTTTTAGATATCAATCGATTGGCGAGCTCGGTGAACGCCAATTTGTAAATGGATTACGACTCCAGGAAATGTCCCGCGATGCAATTAAAGTAGTGGTCGTCACCATGTTTGAGCCCGGAGGCCGACGCGCGGGCGAGCTGACTTATTTACGGAAGCGATTAGGGCTGCGACCGTGGAAACTGGCGGGGTTTCCCCGCGGTACACTTTGGCGCAATGACCAAGGCGTGGCCGCCGTAGTGGCGGGGGTCGGCCCGGTGAATACGGCAGTTAACATTTTGACCCTGGGATTGTGCGATAACGTTGATTGGCACCGGGCTTACTGGCTGGTTTGCGGTATTGCCGGCGGCAACCCCGAGGCCTGCTCCTTGGGTAGTCCCATCTTTGCCGATTGGGTGGTGGATGGCGACTTGGCTTATGATTTACACCCCGCCGATCATCCGGCCAAGTGGTCCACGGGAATACTTCCGTTGGGAGCGCGGCGGCCATTTGGACGGACCGATCTCTCGTCAGGATTATTTGGCCAGCCCGCGCAAGTCTTTCAACTCAATCGTCGCTTAATCCATATGGCGGAGAAATTGGCCGGCAAGGTGCCCTTGGTGGACAGCGCAGCGCTGGCCAAGGCCCGCCAAGTCTATGCCGCATTCGCCTACGGAGCCAGGGAACCGGCAGCGGGTACAGGCGCGGTGCTATCCGCCGCACGCTATTGGCATGGGCCAACACACCACAAGTGGGCGAAACATTGGGTTAAGTATTGGACTAAAGACCGAGGTCACTTTGCCACCGCCTCGATGGAAGATTCGGGGACTTTGGGTGCGCTCCGACAGTTGCACCGTTTAAAAAAAGCGGACTGGCAGAAGGTCCTGGTACTGCGCAGCGTCAGCAACTACACGCTGCCACCGCCTGGTCTCTCCGCGCCTGAGCACTTGACCGGCTCTAGCCAGGAGGGCGTCCACTACCCAGCAATGGAGGCAGCATTGGAGAACGGAGGCAGAATTGTTGCGGCACTAGTAAGCCAGCTTGTCGGACAAATCCCCTAAAAAAAACGACCGCCCCGTGAAGGGCGGTCGTTCAAGCCAGATTGGCCGAAAATCTGATTAGTAGTGAATCGTACCCGAAATCGTCACCACGTTCACATTGTACGTGGCATTCGGAGCCGAAGAACTATTCATAAAGTAAGTGTAGGCCGCTGAGAGCGTCAGGTAATCCAACGGGTGCCAGTTGACCGTAATACCGGTGGAGTAAGATTCGTCAGTACGGGCCGGAACCTGTTGCAGGTATTCGGAATGGGTGAAGTTAATGATATTGGCTTGGAGGCCAATCGTGTCGGTAATGGTGTATGTTGCGCCCAAACCGCCGCCGGTGGCTTCAATGTTCTGACCCGCCGTACCCGTACTGAAGTTGCGGCTGCCAGTCAGATTGAAAGCGAGCTTTTCGCTATAGTCATACGTCAGATCAAGGCCGTAGCTGACCGTGGTCGTGGTGAGGCCGGCTACTGGTCCGATGCCACTAATGCTATTGCGGGACACACCGACGTTGGCGCTACCAGACAACTTTTCCCACTTGGTAAGCAACGCATTGAGGCTGATCGTGTGGGTGTCGCGTTCACGACCAGGTGAAAAGCCCGCGCCAGTCAGTTGATTGTTTTTCGGATCCGTTTGCGAATAAGTGTAGCCCAAACCGACGCTCAATTCCGGGGTGTAAACATAATAAGCGGTCGCCGGCAGGGTATAAGTATCGGTGTCTTGATAAGCCTTACCCGTGGTGTAAAGGTAATGGTTTTGGACAAAGGACAAGCCGAGGTCGAAATTAAACTTATCCGACATGGTGTATTTGGCATCACCGCTGGCCGTAATCGTGTCGAAACGAATAATGCTCGTCGGATTCGGATTGGTCGCCGTAATGGCGCTGGGCGTGTTATTATAATTCTGGACGTAGCTCGCATGCGAGCTGAGGTCGAAAGCGCCTTGTTTGCGGTTCACATCAAGACCCACATTCGACAACTCAGCATTGAGCGAGGGGTGCTTGTCGTAGCGCAAAAAAGTTTCCGTGTAGTTAAAGGTGACGTCAGTAAGGGCGTTTTTGCCCCAATCAAGGGTCAGGCCGGGCGCAAAAGTAAAGATCAAGTCGTCAAACTTGGTGGCGCCGCCGGGAGAGGCCAGTACGTTAGAATTGTAAGCGGCGCTGGTCATAAAATTGACCGTCGCATCCACCCCGTATTGGTCCAAGGGCGCAGGGAGCGGAGCTGCTGAAACAGAGGCAAAGTTACCCGCGACAGCCAACAAGGCACACGCGGAGAGCAAGGATTTCGACGAGAATTTCATAGTTTGGTTCCAGTTGGGAATGAAGGGGTTCGTGGTTAATGGCAAAGGAATCGGAATCAACAGGTCTGGTCAACCATCTTTTTAGGGGGGAAGCAAGCCGGTTTTGAGCAAAAATAACCGTAGGACAATGAGGCCGATTTGGCCTGACTACGAAGGGACACCTCCCCATGACGTAATTGTAACCGCCTCGTCAATTATTACCCATGAAAAAACCACCCAATTGCCCTCCAAAAATAAGGGGTTGCCCCCTCGGGAACAGGTGAAACCTCGGCATCGAAGATTGCCAAGGCTGCGATAGTGATCTAGTCTTTCGTGTTGGACGAAGCCTGACGACAACCTAGGATGGGAACAAACCCTGCGCTCGCAGCGGTTATAAGAGTGGTTGTCCGATGGGTAGATATGTCCCCCTCCCCCCTCCCAGAGTCCATGGCGAACGAAAAACCACCATCAAAGCGCAGCGAAGAAACGGTCACCCCCATGTGGCTCGGGCTGGCGGCAGTACACCGCCGCGACGGGGTCCAAACCGTGCGGATACGCTGGCTGCGCGCAGTGGCCACTTCGGTGGGATTACTGGGGGTGGTCTGGCTCCTGGCGGCGCTAGGCATGTACTTTTGGTTCAAATTGGGGCGGAACTTTACGGATGAGCGATTCACGGAAAATCTCGCCTGGCCGCTCTGGCTGGTGTCTTCAAAATATTCCGAAGAGCACCATCACAAGATGGGAGAATACTACCTGCGCATGGCCGACTTGCACTTGGATAAAAAACGCTACCAGCAGGCCATGGACGCCTACCGCCTCGGCGTCATGTGGGCTCCGGAAAGCCTGCACGGTCGCGAAATGCTTTCGAACTTTTATTATCTTTATTACCGTAACGAACAATCGCACTCATTGCAAATTCTGGAGGATGGACTGCCTTACGCCATTTCCTCCGACCGAAACTACGTTAACAATTACATGGTGCGGCTGCAAGAAGCGCACGAGCCGGAAAAAATCATCGAAGTCTGCCAGAAATATATTGGGTCGGATAAATGCAGCCCCGAAATTCGCGGATTGTTCGCCATCAATCTGGCTCAAGTCTACATCGATTTGGGCCGTTATGATGATGCGGAAGACACCATCGCCCACTACGATCTGGAAAAAACATTGGATGGCACTTTGCTGACCAGCCGGCTGCTCTGGGAGCGCGGGCGACTCTATGAAACGGTAAAATATCTGGAGACGGCGCTACCGCGTTTTCACAATAACCAATTAATTCTCGGCTTGTTGTCGCGTTTCTACCGTGATCTGGGGGACATTAACAATTCGATGCGCTGCATCACCCTGCGCATCGGAGGTAACCCTTCCGACGCTACGCCGCGCGTTGAGCTGCTTTATATCTACGCCAAAACCGGCAATGACGCGCGCATCGCGCAAGACACCGACACGATCATTGACCAATTTCAAAACGATGCCGCAGCAATGGCCAATTTGGCTAATTTTGCCACCGACCAGGGCGATGTGAAACTGATGTTACGGTTGTATCAACTGGCCCAAGACCAGTCCAAAAATGAAATCAAGGCCGGCAAAACGCCGACTTTTGAAGTGGCAACCTACGCTTTGCTGGTGACGCAGGCCTACCTCGTGCAGCGTCAATATGACGATGCCCTCAAATTTCTCGACAATCTGGACTTGGAAAAGCCGTCCTGGCTGGAGCCGAACCGCAACGTTTTTGACAGCATGCGCGCCCTGGCGGACTACGGCGTTGGCAAGCCAGAATTGACGGAAATGTACCTGGATGGCCTCATCGGCGCCGGCAAGACAAGGCCGGATACCATGCTGACAATCGCCAACCGTTTTCTCGCCCACGACGATTTGAGAGATGCCGAAAAATTGTTCCGGGCCGCATACCAACTTCATCCCATAACCAAACCGCCCTGGCGCAACTGGTGACGGTGGATCTGTTGACCGGCAAGACGGGCGACTTGACGGAAAATCTGGAGAAGCTGTTGCAGACCCGCCGGCCTTCGCTCGAACTGCTGGACGACGCCCGCCGGACCTTGGGCAGCGACCGCTTCATTTTTGTGCCGAACCGCGAGCAGTTACTTGGTAAGATTGACAACTATATTCATGCTGCCACCAAAAGCCGTCAACCCGACACGAAGAGTTAATGCGAAAATTTGACCGGAGTTAATCAATACCTTTGGGCGCGTCCTAGATACGGCAAGCTGAGTGACGACATTTTTCCTACCCCATAAAGAAATGAATTTTCGACAACTAACATCTGTTTACCGTCCGACATTGACCCTGTCTTTGGCTTTGGTACTGGCCGATCCGCTTTCCGCTGCGAGCCAAAGCGCCACGACCCCGGCCAACGTCACGACACTGGTGCAGGCCAATAATGCCTTTGCATTTGAAATGTATGGCCAGTTCAAGCCCGGCCCGGCCGATAACGCATTTTTTTCCCCTTACAGCATCAGCACGGCCCTGGGCATGACTTGGGCAGGGGCCCAAGGCGACACCGCTTCGCAAATGGCCCAGACTTTACATTTTAATGAACTGGCATCGGGACAAACGATTCCCGCCTTTGAATACCTGCAAAAAAATCTGGCGACTGTGGAAAAAAAATCTGGTGTACAGCTGGAACTCGCCAATTCCTTATGGCCGCAAACAGGCGATAAAATCCTGCCGGAGTATTTGCACCTAGTGCAGGTCGGCTTCGATTCTCTCATCACCCCGGTCGATTACCAGAAGCAGTCTGCTGCTGTGCTTCAACGCATCAACACGTGGGTGTCGGACAAAACCAACCAACGCATCAAGAATCTCCTATCGTCGACGGATGTCACCCCCGCCACCAAGCTTGTCCTGGTCAACGCCATTTACTTCAAAGGCAATTGGGCCGAGAAGTTTGATGTCAAGAATACCCAGCCGGAAACGTTTACCCGGCTCGATGGCACAACTGAATCCGTCCCGCTGATGCATAAGAAAATGAAGCAAGCAAGTTATGTAGATGTGACGGATGGAGCCGTACCTCTGCAAATTCTCAGTCTGCCGTATAAGGACGGGGCACTGGAATTTGTCGCCCTCTTGCCAAAAACGACTACTGCCCTACCCGATTTGGAAAAGAATCTAACCGCCGGGGAATTGGCCACCTGGCTGGGCAACCTCACCCATCCGCACGAGGTCGAGGTGTTTTTGCAGGTATTCAAAGGCGGGAATCGTTTGTCCCGATGCCAGTTCATTAAAATGTAAAGTCTGGGCCATTTG
>Ga0206895_1126_pt1 | contig 19561 bp, 13 predicted proteins | sample Alteio_BWOrgHeat_51_FD_152967 | JGI IMG/M metagenome (GOLD analysis project Ga0206895, IMG submission 152967) | Enriched cells from forest soil in Barre Woods Harvard Forest LTER site, Petersham, Massachusetts, United States -... | ecosystem: Environmental > Terrestrial > Soil > Temperate forest >...
CGAATGATCCTAAAGAGGCTATTAAAGTATTACAAAAAGCATTTCCTAAAGAAGAAAACTTTATCGTGAGTTGTGCAGGGAAAGTTGGGCTTTATAATATTTCGCAACTCGATCCAATAAGTAAAAAGCCTGTTAAACTTTATCAAATCATGAATAGTCCTTTTTTAAATGATTTTGAAGAAGGTAACGCCTTTTATTATGATCCTCTTTTTTATGATCGCTTTAGAGATTATATCGGTAATGCATTTTATGCGGATAAAAATGGCAGCATATATTGTCCTCTCACCAGTTCGTTTCTAGGTCTCATGGGATTAATTCATGCTATCAATAAACAACCATTGTATCGTGCTGAAGGAAAAGAGTTTGATGAAAAAAAATCGCCCACCGAAATGACATTTGCAGAAGATTCCCGACGATTTTTGCGAGGCTTAACCTATACTGGGACTTTTTCTGAGGAATTTAAAAGTGCTATCCAAGCAGGGGTCGACAGTCTAATACCGAAAAAAACAAGTGAGCAATTTACAGATTCGCAAATGAGCGACCTGCGGGTTATTAATATTATGCTTAATTCTAAAGTATTTTGTCGTCTTGAGTCTGAATCCTTATTTTCGGTCTTTACTCAACATGGGGTCACCGATCGATTGTTTCCTAATTTGAGAAAAGCACTGACTGATAAACAAATAGGAACCGTGTTAAATCAATTTTGTGCGATTGAAGATGTATACTCCGCATTTCTTCTAGCTGAACATCAAACGGCGATTAATAATGCATATTATGATCTTAGTTATAAATTAGGCTATGGTTCGGTAGAATTTTTTACAAGTTTTAATAACCTCATTGAGTATTTTGCAGCTCCGAATCCCTTTTATCATCTTTGTTTTACCGATTTTAAAGAAAAAAGATTGAAGCTTATTGCGGATAATCCAACATTAATGATTCCAACGATTGCAGAAAAAGTCATTGAGAAAATGTCAATTGAACTTCCATTCGATCCGGAAAATGTAGCGGTCCCAGCGCCCGCTGGTGGTGGAAATACCTTTTCTAATGAACAACCAAAAGCCTCATATTCCGCAGCAATTAGTAGTCGAAGTCCGAGTAACACGATGCCAAACTCATCTGCCAGTTTTGCCTCTATTACACGTCGACTAAATACGTCTCAGCCACCTTTAGGTACTTGCGCCGCAGCCCAAAACCCATTAGCACGGGAAAAACATTCATCTCTCCCCGTTTCAGTAGCCGAGAAAAGCAGTGCTGCTCTTATGCAAATAAGCACGGATACGACATCACCGGTTGCAAGTGCTTCAGCCGTGCGAAAAAACGTTAAAATTCCTTTACTGGATGGCAGTATAACAACTGTAATGAGTAGAACGCGAATGGATAGACAAGCAGCGCCAGCCCCTATTCCTGCAGCAATTTCTTTCGTGCACAAATAAGCAATTATGGCATATTTGGAATAAAGCCCGCCATTATCTGTCATTCCGTATGATTTAAAATTGGTTTGCATAGTACTCATTTCTAAATTTAAAAAGCAAACCGACTTATATTGAGAATGCTCAGATTTTGATGTGCATACGTATTTATTACGGATACGCACGTTACGAAAAGCTATATACAATATTTTTCTAATTATTTAAATTTTGTACAACTTGGTTTAACTAACTTTTTAAGGATCTTTTTATGCAGAAAAAAATTATATTTACAGGAAGAGAACCAATTGGTTCCAGCACCTATCCAATGCCTGCAAAAGAAGTCAATTACGAAGATCATTATGCGAAACTTCAAAATCATCCTGAACCACTTGAAAAAAATTCAACACTGTATATACACATTCCCTTTTGTGATCAAATATGTTCATTTTGCGGTTTTAATAAATTCTTAAGTAGTGAAGAAAGAAAAACCGCCTATGTCCATTCTTTATTATGCGAAATTGCATTTTATGCAAAATTACCCTACATAAAAAACTTAGATATCAGAGCCGTTTACTTAGGGGGAGGAACGCCAAATTGTTTATCCTCAGCGCAGCTTAAACTTATATTAAAAGCCGTGTTGCAAAACTTTAATCTAACCCCTGATTGTGAAATAACATGTGAAGGGACACCACAAAATTTCACCGAAGAAAGAATTGCTGTATTGAAAGAAAATAAAGTTTTCCGTATCAGTGCCGGCATTCAAACGTTTAATCAAGCCATTCGTGAAGAACATCTCCATATGCGCAATAACGAAGATGAATTAATTATATTTATTGAGCGTATTGAAAACCATTTCGATAATTTTAATTTAGATTTTATTTATAATTTACCCAAACAAACATTTTCTGATTTTAATCATGATCTTGATATCGCCTTAGCAAGAAAAGCCACGCATTTAACTGTTTATCCATTGGTACTATTAGAAAATACCCGGTTTTATAGTGACTACGTTAAATTGAAAAAGAATGAAATACCCAGTGAAGAGAAAGAAATTCATTTTTTTGATATCCTTTTAAAACGCATGCAGTCAACAGCGTTTGATACATATTCAATACGTGATTGGTCATTACCTGGGAAAGCGTGCCAATATATTGAATTAAATGCCAAATGCAATCAAGTCTTAGCATTAGGGGCGGGTGCACATGGGTATATTGCAGGAATCACATATCGCAATGAAAGAAATTTAAATCGGTATGGTGAACTAATCGAGCAAAATCTTTTACCACTGGATCGTCATAAAATCTGTACCCAAGACGAACTCATGCAACGATTTATGGTGATGGGTTTGCGATTATTTACGCTGGATATGCAGAATTTTAATGCAAAGTTTAACGTCAACTGGAAAAATATTTTTGGAGAAAAAATTCAAAACTTAGTCGAAAGTGGCTATCTGCTACTAAATGATAATATCATTACGCATACAGAAGAAGGACATATCTGGGCTAATAATATTCGAACCTATTTTGAAGAAGAACAAGTAACCAGTGTTGGATACTCTGATTCAATTGGGATTGACTCATCCGGTAAAAGTCATTTTAAAAAAATATCCCGTATTAAAGCCGCTGCAGACATCGAAGCACATGAGTAATCATACTGTTATAATAGGTGCAGGTATTTCAGGATTATACAGCGCCTACAAACTCCAGGAAAGGTATCCTGATGAGCCTATTCATATTTTTGAAAAAGAAATTACCATTGGTGGGCGGTTACATTCCGTAATTGCCTCCAATGGATGTGTGATAGATCTAGGTGCAGCCAGATTTAATTTAGATACACATCATTTAGTAAGAAAATTAATTAAATTATTTGACATTAAAATTAATGCATATCCTTATTCTATCGAAAGCAATACGCCAGATAACGTATTAAAAGAATTACAGTTATTAAAGAAATTTATTTCTTCTGAAAATACATTATCATTTTTCGATCTCTTAAAAATGCATCCTAATACTTTATTTTTTGAAAATGTAATTGGATCACTAGGTTATGATGTTTTAAGAAATACAAATCTTTCAATCAATGAGGGCTATCGTATTTTAAATTGTCATCCTGAATTATTACATAATGGAATGCCTATCAATAAATGGCAACGAATTCAAGAAGGCTTTTATTCTTTAGCATCTACCTTAAATAAAAAATTGCAGCAATGTAATATTGCTGTCAATTTTTCTCATGAATTACTTTCAATCACTACAAAAAAAAGCCAACATTTTTTAGAAATATATCATGCTGGCGAGATTAAAACATTTTCTTGTAAAAATCTTATTTTAGCTTTGCCCATAGCCGCTTTACGAAAAATTAAAACCAACCATACTATGATAAATACAGCTCAAAAAAGCATTGTAACAATATCATTATTTAAAGCATTTCTGACTTTTGCTGAATGCTGGTGGGAAGAAGTATTGCCAGAAAATATTTATTATATGACGAGCACAACACCGTTGCGGAGAATTTATTTCAACAAGAAACAAAAACAAATATTTATTTATTCTGATAGTGAAAGTGCTGAACGGTTAAATAATCTTTTTATGAATTCAGGAATGTCTAGAGCAATTCAATTTTTGCTGAAGCAATTATCTCAAATAACAGGCATCCAAAAAATTTTATCCCCTATTGAGATTCATTATAAATTCTGGCCAGATGGAGTGTCATTTTGGAACTTAAATAAAGACGCTAATATTTTAAGTAAAAAATTTATTACTGGTACACCTAATCTCACATTATTGTCTGATATGTTTTCAACTCATTCTGGTTGGGTTGAGGGTGCATTACAAAATGTTGAACAATGGATAGATTCAATCAAATATCGAGGAAAATATGTTAACACATAATATAGAACAAATAACCCCTATCCAAAATTGGAAAAAAGCGGGATTAGTTATACTTATTCTATCCGAAGTGGGCCTGGCTCCCTTTCTTGCTGAGGCGGTTGCAGAAACTAATGATATTATTTTTCAACTGATAACCCATAACCCTGCGCCTATTATAATAAACACACTGGTCGGATATGGACTTTCCCTGAGCTATGTAACAGCCGCAATGCTTTCAGTGGGTGATCTGGATAAAACCGTGAAAAGACTGACCTTCCCTGCAAAAATAAACCAAGATGTTAATGGTGTTCTTAAAAACATACAAAGAATTTTAATTGGATCAGGCTTTTTAGTCGGATCCGCTGCAGCCGCAGCAGGTATTTTAGAACGCTGGGGTAAAACACCCTTGCTGTATACAATCGCTATTTTTACCATGGGTGGACAAATGTGTGTTGTGATATTGCAAGCTAACAATAGAATTATTTTATCAGCACAAGCGATAGAATCTTTTTTAAAATGTTCTCATAAAAAGAAATTATTCAAAATGCTATTAACGCAACCCCTTGCAAAAGCCGCTTTTAATTCTTTATTAAATTCACTCTATTGGGGAGCACTTTATTATTATTTAGGAGCTTCGATTACTCATATTTTTAACATGCCTTTGGCTGTTCAAAGAATCTTAAGTCCATCTTTTGCGGGCTTAGGGACTTATATGGCTTTTTCTACACAAGGCATCGATGAGATATGTACTGCACATAAAGAATTAACCTCTTCAAATGAATTTTCTCACGAGGTAGAGGTAGAGGTAGAGGTAGAGGTAGAGGTTCCAAAATCAACTCATTTAGGTCTCGCATTAACAACTTTATCATTTGCCTGCCGCGTCATGGTAACGGCAAGTTTTGCTTATAGTATGATAAACGGTGATAAAGAACCAGACGGGAATTTTGACATGACGATCGGCATCATTGCTGTTGCAATGATGCTCCCAGGTGCAGCCTCTGCACTACAGTATGCGAAATACATCCATAATCAAGTAAATGAAGCAGTTTCCTCTATCGGCAGTCTATTTCATTGTAAACGATTACATTTTTTCTCAAAATCTTCCGTGCATAGCGAGCCTTTGCTATCAACCGTGACGGATGATAATCTTAATCGCCCTATTTTATAAATTTTGAGGGAGGGTCATCACACTACAGCCATTCGTGAGGACCCATGTGATTAATTCAGATTTAGAATGGTTTTATTGTTATACACATTTTTTTGTGGCTGTTAATGAATTAGATAATTTTGGCTATATAAATTTATAAATGGTTTCTAAGATTTTTTTCTTATCATAGAGAGGTTGTTGTAGTGTATCATCATACGTTGTTTCCAGTTTTTGAAAAAATCGTTGTAAGCTATTATCTTTAATTTTATATTCCGGATTTTGAGCTGCTCTAATTTGCTCTATCCGACTCATCTTCAATGTATCATTTCTAAAAGTACGTTTTATCAACGATTTTCCGTCTTTATCTATATCTGCAAACTCAAAAATTTCTTTAGCGTAATCAACATCACGGCTATTTTCTTTATCGGAGATACAGACTTTTCTCATTGAAGATTTATTTTTTGGAGCACGGCTAAATCCTGTCATAAATATAAATCGAGAAAAATACCTAGAATAATAATCATCTAAGTTTTCCAAAGCAGTTATATAACCTTCTTGTAATTTACTGAAATGTAATGAAAGATAAGGTTTAAAGGCATGTCTATCTCCAGTAAAGATTTTATATTTTGTTGCAAGAACATACATTTCACTTTCCTCATCCGGCTTCAGTGAAAGCTTCTTTAATTGTGGCTGGCTGGTAAAGCAAAAATGGGAAATGCCCAACGTTATTAATGCCAATATCACTAAACCCACCATGCACACCCAAAACATCGTATCATCTTTTGAGTTATCCTCAGCATAAGGATAATACATGCTACAAAAATGCTTAACAACTTGATAGCATTCTTCAAGACCCGTTGAATTTGTTAAATCAACTCGATCATAATAAGATGCTAAATAACAACAATTATAATCGCCGCCGCGGTTACAATAATGTAGATAATGCCGCGAGCCCGCTCTGATAACAGGATAGGGAATATCAAAACACATTTTGTAACCATAAAGTCTTTCTAAGCTGACCGATTCATAATTTATGATAGAAAAATTACCCCACGTGTGAGTTACTATATTATAGGCAAGATTATAACTCGCTTGTAATGTATTAGAGAATTTTATTTTATCTGCTACAAAAAAGAACGCACTACCGAGTGGAATGAAAGGCAAAAATAACGCTTTAATGATATTGGTACGGTGATGTGATTTTATTAAGCTAATAGAAGACTTCAATTTACTTTGATCCGCTTTATATTCTTCTATTTCAGATATATTATCTTTTCTTTTAGGTGTGGTCGGTAAGACCCATACCGGTTCATCGATATCAATTATGTTGTCATTGTTTTCTTTTGTTTCAACCGTCAATAATGTTGAAGCAAGATCCGATGAAAAGATACGCTTCATTGATTTTTTTTCCATTTCTTTATTACGTTATTTGAGACAGCATTTAAAAAAGCGCAACATATAAAACGTTTCTCCTATAGTAAGGCGGCATAATAACAAAAGCCTTTACTAAATACAGGAAAAAAAGTATATAAGAGCTATTATGCATAAGGATTGATGAATTAAATATTTATTCTATCATGCACTTATGCAATACTATTGCGAAGCCTTATGGCGTTGTTTTAAACAATCTTATTAATTAGGAATACGATGATGACAAATCAAGGAAAAAAAGTTAAAAAAGCGACAGCTAAAATCTCAAAAAAAGCCATTCAAAAAGTTATTAAAAAAGCCAAAAAGAGTGCCCCCAAATTAAAAACTAAAAAAACACAAAGCTTGTTTGCAAATGCTAAAAAGAAAATGAATGCAGTTAAAAAACAATCTTCTAAAACATTAAAATTAGCTAAACATAAGATATATGCAACTGAAGAAGAAATTAAGCATTATGTCAAAGAAAATCCCATTAAATCGATAAGCAGTGTCGCATTAGTTGGATTAATCGCAGGGTTTATCTCCCGTTTTAAAAAGTAATAAATAAAATTTGACATCTTATTTGCATCTGCCACTACAGCACAGGCAGTAATCTATTATTTTAATATCATTACGAAATTGACATTTTAATAAATTACTGCCTGTGCTGTAGTGGCACGCTTTAGATTGGTTAACTATTTTTTTAAAATTAACAAAATTGACAACAGCCATTTTATCGTGCTTGTTTATCTCAAAGCCATGTATTAAATTAGCGGTCATTATATTTCAGAAAGGATTTAATGATGGCCGTTACACGTATTGCAGGTACTACTATACCTATTTCAACCTCTGAAAATACCCCTGTCTCATTCAACGCAGATGAGAAAGCGCATCAATCGATCCAAGTCTTGAAAAATACGATTAAGCAGGAACTAATTCTACTTTTTTACAAGGAAATGAAAAAAATAACAAAAGAGACTCCACTTTCTCTTCAGGACGCATTTAATATTAGCCGATTTATGTTAGAGGATATGTATGCTGAGACAGCTGTTACTATGTATAAGATATATAATAATGTAGATGCAAAGGAGTTAGCATTTCTGTGGTTAAAACGAGCCTATGATTTAGAACATCTTCATGCAAATTGGTATTTAGCGCTACACTTTAAAACACTTAAAAATTATCCTGAAGCAATTGGCCACCTTACAAAAGCTACTAATATCTATCATAATGCAAACCGTCTGAAGGATTATCTTGAGTGCCGCAGCGAATTTGTTCTTTTTGCACATTCACTTTTTTCAACCGTTGAAAGTGATCAACAAATTGCAATTCTCGCAACGTTTGAATTATTAGATATATTCCAAGTGTTATGTCTCTCTGATCAATATGATCCATTAAAAAAGCCAACAGAGTTAGAATCTTTATTTATTAGTATTCATGACATTAGTCAACTAAAAAAAATAGACAAGAAGCGCTTAGGTTTAACGTTAACTAAGCTAACCCGCTTTTTTAAGATACCCAAGATTATAAAATTGGTTGAAGAAGCTAATATTTCCTCAGACCAAATGTATGCGTTGGGTGATATGTATTTTAATGAGAATGACCCCTCCTGTTTCCAGTGGTTCATGAAATCTATGCTGATTGATTCCAATGCGTTAGCTCATTTGAAAATTGCAATCTGTCATTTATCAGGATTAGGTGTTGCAGTAGATCCTGAAGCTGCGGTAAATAAAATTAAAATGGTTTTTAACATGCAGGACTCACGTATGCAAAAAACGTGCATACAAATGCTTGAACGCTTTTTTGCAAATCACGAAAACGAAATAAAAGAGACATCCGTGGCGAATCAAAGAGCCGCTTATAAAGCCGCTTTAACACTTTATTATGTATACAAATCAATGACAGACCAACCCTCGGCACGCGAGATAGGCGCTAAATATTTACTTCATTCCGTCCGCATATTAAATAAATTAGGTGCTACAACAAAAGAGCAAAAAGAGTTGCTAGATGATGCTCTAGATAATTCTATAGATTATGGTCACAAAGATGCATTGCATCATTTATATGGTTGGAATAGTGAAGACAAAGCGAATCCTTACTTAGCCTGGACATTATTAAAATCCCTTGCTGAATCAACTGCGACTCTAAAGGATATTCTCTTTCAAATCATAGCAGCCCGTGAGCATCTTTTTGCAATGGAAGCCGCCTTAAAAATTGTTGCATTTAAAAAAGCTGATGAAGTCCAAGCTTTTATCCTACATGCGATCAACCACTGTCGTTCAGCATGTGTTTGTTTAGAAAAAGCCAATATAAATATCAATCTTCTTATTGAAACCTTACGTGTCCTTTATGAATCAGTTTTTGCATTTGCTCATGCTAAAGGCTTTAACGAATTTGCACATCTGGTATTTGATTGTTATAAAAAAACAAGCGATGTACCTAATAAGCTTGTACTATTAACCTTATTAAATCGCATCAAAGATGATCTTATCGCCAAAAATTCTGAGTTTGATCCATCCAAAGTAGCGATTTGTCATTATTTAGCAGAATGTAATTTAACAAGCAGTAAAGTAGTAGAATACCGCGGACAAGAATATTATTATACACACAAAGGTACTGAGCGAATTGCAGCACAAATTAAATTGGCCTGCGCACAGGAAGCCAATGCTGACACATTGGATGATGCCGTGCAAAATTATACAGAGGCGCTGCGCACTTGTAATCAAATAACCCAAATACAAAATATACTCGATGGATATCAAAGAATGTGGCAAGCAGCGCTTGGCACAAAAAGACAGGCACTGATTGATGAGTCTTTCGTCGCTCTCTATTCCCGTAAAAAAGAAGAATGTAAAACCGAAGATACCCATGCACTTTCGAGTTCTGAGATAGAAAAATTTTTATTAGAATATACGAAACGCTGGCTAAAAAATCGTAACCATTTTCCGCCGTCATCTCAAATTTTCATCCAGCAAATTTTACCCCGCATACTGGCTTTGTGTCCTAATGATATAGAATTTTTATACTTAGCCAGAAAATGTCATGATAAAGATATTAAAACCATATGTTATGAATTATTAGCAGAAAATGACCCTAATTGCATAAAATTGCTATTATCAAAAACCAAAAAAAATCCTACATCTTACTATGAATCAGGAATTAATAAATGGCTTGCCACACCTCATGATATGTCCAAGCTTTCTTCTAAAACTCTAAAATATATATTAAAAGAAAAGTATACTCGTAACAATCCTATCGCTGAACGTGTGGCTAACAAATTTGAATTTATAAATCGCACAGCGCCTGAAATTGACATTTTAAATTCAATTCACACGTTTGTATTAACGCCCCCTGTCACTGCTGAGGAACAAAAGCTACTTGAGGAAATTAAAACCTTTCCTGAGCATATTATAGAAGCGCAAACAAAAGATAAAATACCCTTGGCTGGGGCTGCAGAAAAAATGGGCATCTTATATTTTAAGCGCAATGCAGAAAAAGCGCGTCATTATTTTTTGCAAGGTGCAAAACTTCCCGCTTCATTATTTACCTATCGCTGCATCATAAATGAGGCACTTTTAGCGCCGGGCGATGTACCTATAGAAATTATGCCACTTGTTACTGCATATGAAAAATGCCTTGCTGAAGATAATAAGGATAATTACAACTATATAAATGGGTTAAATAATCTAATAGAAATGCTTAAAGAACAAAGCTTCTCATCAAAACAACATGAACTTAATGTAAAAAAAGAATTATTACATGCTGTTATTATCAAAATAAAATATCATTTATTAGTAGCACATTCTCCAACCCATATTTTATCAGCAATAAAAGCCGTTTTAACACTTGAAATATCTTTTATAAAACTTAATGAATTATTATCAGGTTTATTAATAGATGAAAATCCGTTAAAAACTGAATTTTATACGCAGCTAAATCAGCTTAATAAAATAATTCAAGTGTCTCAAGCATCTTTCCCATCAAACAATGCTGAAATACTAAGCAAATGGAAAGCGATCATTCTGCCTTTTTATATTAAGGACAAACTTAAAGCACAAAGTGCAATTGAGACAGCACTTGCATTTACGCATCAAGAAGATATAAAAATTGTAAAAATGATACTGACTCACCTTTTAGGGTTCTCATTAACTCTGCCAGATCTTCATGTTGCAATTGCTAAATGTTATAGCGTATTGATTTTAAAAGATCCTCACGCTATTTTAAGCATAGTTGAATTAAATACATTAAATATATTAAATGACACTGCCCACACATCCGATTCAAAATCAGAAAAAAAGACGGAAAAGACGGAAAAGATATTACCCAAACCTTATCTTGAAATGATGGATGAGTGGATTAAACTTTATGGTGATTTTAGCAAAATTAAATTAGCGGGTATGATCAAAATTCTCCATGCTACCCTTTTGCATTTAGATCATCCATGTATAATACATTTTGAAAAAAAATTGCTGGCTTTCTTAGTGAGTTTAGTTGAACTTAATAAAAATCAAGAAGCTTATCAAGCTTTAAAAATCCATTATCAAGAAAAAATTGAAGTATTTCATTTAAAAAACATTACGTTAGCACAAGTTGGCAGAGAAGAATTAAATGTGCTGCTAATGCGGCAATTTTTTAAAGCAAGCATTGAAACTCGAACTCGAGCTGAATACAAAATTGCGCTTGGCAGCTATAAAAAAGAATTAGTGGCATTTAAAGCGATTGAGCCATTAAATAAAGTATGTGCTTATCGTCTTGGTGATAAAGCGGAATTGATTAAACAAGCACGTCAAGATGATTTATTAAGTTTATTTTATTTAGCACGCACCTTAAGCGCGCAGCCTAGTAAAGATACATTAGCGGAAACCTGCATTTATTTAAGCATTCACGTACTCTTACATCTTTTAAAAGATAGGCAGGAAATTCCGAGTTATTTTTCAGCCCCTTTACTACAGATAATTGAACTGGAAGCTAAAGCCATTTTAGAAATGCGAAAAAATCACTATCACAATCTCATTCAAGCTGTCTTAGCAAATGATAGAATGGATACACTTTTTAAGTGGTATCAAGATTTGAAAATGCAAAACAGCCGGATTAATTTAGTAACGTTAGTCAGCTGTTTTTTTTCTGAAGAAGAAACCTCTTTATTTGCGCTCTATCGATCGGGCATGCGTGAAGCTTTTACGATGAAAGGTATTTTAAAATCACATGTTTTGGATATAGATGATATTAATTCTCATCATATTTCTGCGTGGCGCAAGTGGCATATTGCAAGATTACAAACTTTATCTTCATCATCTGCACATGCAACGCTTACGCCTCAATTAAGCTTGACGCCTCCTATGCCTGAACCCTCAGCACCGCCAGCACCAAGTCTTGAAATTAGCGCCTCCGAAAGGGATACCCCACTTGTTTCGCCTGTCTATCCCAAGCTTTCTTCTACAAACTCGGAAAGCAAAGAGGCGAAAGAGTCGCCACATCGATCTTTATCACTATTTACATCTTCCGCCATGACTATGGCTTCTCAAACCCAATCTACTCATATGCCCACTCCCCTTAAGGACCACACCCTAGCCACTGGGACAAGAATGTTATGGAATGGTAAGAATTGGATTTTAGAAGAAAGTTGATAAAAATATAGGTAGGTAACGGCTTGTTGTATTTTCAAAAACATGCGGCAAGCCGATCTAAAACACTCAACAATACAAGTGTAAAATTATTTTTTTTACTTCGGTTGTAAGGCAGCATTGACTGCATATTTTATCATTGCCTCATAGCCGCTTGATGATATTTTTTGAAAATGCGTTGCGGATAAACTCTCTCCTGAAGTGCCAAACATTAAACCAATATTTGAACTTGATGATGAAGAATAGATATCTTTAGGTAAAGAAGGCATAAGATTTGGTTTTTTAAATTCAGCATTTTCATCACGTGATATTGCTGAGCTATCAAGATATCCTTGTTTTGTTTTCTCTATAATAAGTCTTCTAATTGATGGTTTCTCGTCATCATCGACAACGCCTTTTATTAAACGGATTGATAAATCTTTTTCTAATAAGGGCGTAAACACCATCACATTTTGTTCATCACGATATATGAAAATAAGGGCATTTGAATCAGAATGTAAATCCCATTCGTTTGAACAAATACAACCATCTGTTAAATACGTATAACCTTTTGATGTTAGCTTTACAATTTTTCGTTTATAAGTACGGTAGAACTCAGCTTCATTTTTAAATTTTAAAATCATATTTTTTACCTTCTTATTGTAATCATATTATAGTTAGCAAATTCATTTTTAAAACCTGATTTTGACTAAAGTCATCGCTGCAGAGCAATTTTAACATCATGATTTTACTGTATGTAGCTAATTATTGTATATATTTTCACTTGTTGCCGATAATATGATACATATCATGTTGATTTTTTATACAATTCTGTTATTATTAAGCCACCCAACCCTGACATGAGAGAACAAGTATGTTTTCTATTACAAAAACAATCGAAACACGCTCCTCTACCATACAATTACCATTAGATTTTAGCGATATGCCCCCCCTTAGAGGCTCCTCATTCTCATCCAACCTCTGAAGTAAAAGAAGATAAAGAAACCGATGCCAGTTTATTAGACTGTCTCAATAAAAAAATAAAGTATCTAGGCATGATTGCAGAAATTAAGTTTGCTGTTTTTGCGATTGAAAGAGAACCCTCTGTCGTTAATTGGGTATTAGATATTTGTCGGAAAAAAGAAGAAATCCTTAATTTAAAATCAGGTACTGAAAATATTCCGCTGTTAGATGCCATGTATGAACAACTGATTCGACGTAAATCAAACATCATGACTCTATTACCTGTAGATCAACTTCTTTTTGCAAAATATCTTTTTGAACTTGATGTCACATATGGTTTTGAATCTCTTTATAAAGAAGTTAAAACAATCAATCTTAATGCTCCCACTGAATCCTATCACGCTATCTTAAAGGTATTTCATGACTATGTATCACATGAAAATCCTCCCTTTGCTTATTTGATAAATTATGTTGCTCTATTTCCACAAATTATTATTCCTCTCATCAGTGCGCTGCGTGAATCACCGCATTCTTTCCCACAGATACTTAAACCATTGCAGACACGTGGGTTAGCTCTCTCACCCCTGAATATTATTCCTATTCCCAGTTTTCAAGCGACTTTACAAGCCGGGCTTTTACCTAAGAATTTTAAATTTGCTCCAAATTATCGATTAAATAATTTACCTTTTGATGCAATTCATGGCAAAAATCAAATACCTCTTATATTACCTCCAGAACCCATACCGATATCGGCAGCCATTATTGCGCTTTTCAAATCTCAAAAGAGTCCTCACATCGCTGCAGCACGTGCAGTACCCCATGATGCTCATGACTTTCCGGATGCGGCGCCTGCACCTTAGCAGCAGGCAGGCGAACTCTAAAAGAATTCTATAGGAAAAGTAACAATTACCCCTTAAAATAATAAAATTTACATATTTAATAATACGGATAATTTTTATGATGCTTGCTATTATTAAATTTCTTCACCTTATCTGTGGGGTATCATTTTTTGGCATTATTATTGCGACATTTTTTTATATTAGTCGTAGTATCCATAAAAAAGATCGATCCCTAATTAACTACTCAATAAAAACAAGTTATTTTGGTGATGCTATTATTTTATTATGCATTCTGGTTCAGATTGCAACTTCCATAGCATTGGTTTTAGCGGGACACTTTACTTTAAAAGTACCTTGGATTTTTATTGCTTACCATGCATTTGGGCTTTTAATACTTCTATGGCTGTTGACTATTGTGATTAAGATAGTTTGTTTTTCTAAAAAAACGATATCATCTTATTCTTTAAAAATTTTTTATGCTTTAAATATCAGTATGATTATAATTTTCATTATTATCATTCACGATGCCGTCATAAAAAACACGGGGTTAGCTTTTTTATTTAGGAAATAAAAATATGCGTATTTTAATCACCGGGGCAAATGGTTTCATCGCACGAGAAATAATAGCGCGATTAAAAGTAGCGGGACATGAAATTATTGCTTGTGTACATACTAAACTATTAGAAAATATTCCGCATACTGAAGTATTTAAAGCTGATTTTACGGGAGCATTGCAACCTGATTATTGGCTACCCCACTTAAAAAATGTCGATATTGTCATTAATTGTGTTGGTGTATTTCAAACCATTAAAGAAAAAACCATGTGGAATATTCATTATGCGACCCCTAAAGCATTGTTTACTGCCTGTGCTAAACAAAAAATTAAAAAAATTATTCAAATTTCAGCACTTGGAATTGACAAAGTTGATGTCCCCTATGCAAAAAGTAAATTGGCTGCTGATAATGCCTTACAAACATTAGATATTGATTCAATTATTATCCGGCCGGGGTTTGTATATGGCAAAGGATCCTATGGTGGTTCTTCCTTGTTTCGAGGTCTTGCGGGTTTTCCGTTTATTCTCCCTCTGCCAGGCTGTGCTCGGCAGTTACAACAGCCTATTCAATATTGATGATTTAACATTAATTGTTGAAAAATCATTATCTCTTCCTGGAAAACAAATACTGTGTGCTGTGGGAGAAGAACAACTTTCGGTAAAAGATCTTTTAGTCAAACTCCGTGTGTGGCTCGGTTTTAAAAAAGTATGGCCTGTCAGTGTCCCTACTTTATTTATCAAATTAGGCGCAAAAATTGGAAATTATATACCGAATTCACCCATGAGCGAGACGGGTATTAAAATGATGGCCGTTGATAATATTGCTAATAAAACAGAAATACAATGCTTAGAAGAGATGATGTACATAAAACCTCGCGGTTTTACTGAGGGTCTGAATAGCATGGTCAGTAGTGTCCAGGATCGCTGGCATGCCAGATTATATTTTTTGCGACCTATGCTGCGTCTTAGTATTGCTTTTATATGGCTATTTTCAGGTGTAGTTAGCTTATTACCCTTATCATCTCATTTTAGTTTTGATTTAATGACACAAGCAAAAATACCCGCTATCTTCCAATCTTTGGTTTTATACGGTTTTAGCATTATCGATATTTTATTAGGAATGGCGACTTTATTTAATTAGCGTATCGACGTTATTTTATAACATGGTGCTTATTAGGTATCCCTGCTTTCATTGCTTTAATAGCCGTTTTTTATTTAATGGCCAATAAACCAGAGCATCTTTTTTAACCCCCTACCCCTCCCTGATTTGACAAATAAATGAACAATCAGTAAAATGGTATTCTTTTGCTCATTTTGAGGTCTACTGTGTCTGCTTCAACCTATGTTGGTCCATTATCGTACGCTACAATGCCATTACTCACACCGAATTATGAGTTTAAAAGTGAGCTTGTTCAAAAAGCCATCTTATATGCAGCTCATTTAGAGAATAAGCTCGCGTTTAATCCCGATATATTCATTTTTACAGAGGCATTGACCGATTATTATCTAAAATTACCAGGCTATAATCTGGTCTCTGAAGCGCATAATGCGCTCATAAAATACTCTAACTATTTTAAAAATATGCTTAGTCCTCCAAAAGAAGAAGAAAAAATCCAAGCAATCTTAGCTCATCGTATTGCCATCAATGAAGTCTTATTGAAAAAATGTATTCAGGCAAGTGAAAGATTTCATCCTGATAAAATTCCTATTGCCTGCATTAAAAAAGTGATTCAATTTACAGTTAGAAGCTGTATCGCCTATTTAAAAAACGGCTCATTGGATAAAGCAAAAACATGTGAAACGCTCTTTATAAATTTTACCCATAAATTAAAAGAAACCCAATTAACCGCTGTCTGCAGTCCTCACCCGCCTGCTGACTTTTCTGAAAATCAATTAATTTTAAAAAGCAGATGTATTTTAGAAGAGGCTTTTCTCGAATATTACTGCAAACAATTCAATTTCAAAGCAGCGGTGTTTAGATATAAAAAAAGCGCAGAAGTGCTCTATCAAATTTTTGATGAAATCCAAAAAAAACCTCTTGTATATACGCTTGAAGATAGAAAGAGCTTTACTAATTATATTACTTTTATACATCTTAGATTTTTCAATCATATTAAACGATGTCATTCTTGGCCCTATGACAATTTAAATACCATTCAAATAGCGCAGTTGCGCTGGGCACTGAATGCGTATTATGCAACCTGTAACGATTGGTTAAAACTTCAAAAGCAAGACCTCTTAGCGTTAAAAAAATTGGTTGTATGCGAAGAGCTTGAAACCATATTATTAAAAAATGAAGGATTTAGTAAAATAATTACGGACGCTTTAGAGAAACTACCCTTAATTGCCCCGGAACATATTGAAACAAAATCTACACTTTCTCCTGTATTACAAGCTGAACTCTTTGATCAAATTACAGAAATCAATAATGCCTTCATGCAAGATTTTGATGCACCTTTATCTGAACTTAATAAGTGCGCTACAATATTAATGACTTACTGCATCCCTCATCGCAATAAATTACAATTTAAAATCCTAGAAAAACTATGTGAGATAGCTTCCTATTTATCTCAGCAAAATAACTCCGAATATGAAAATCTTAACATTGTCATCCTAAGGAAATTAATTTCTGTTTGTGAAGAGAATTTTTATCACGACTTGTTAAATTCTCAAGAACTTTCTAATCTGGTTCTGCAAATTATAGAAACCATTATAAGATTAAAAATAAATGCCGGCACAAATCTCGCGTGTTCTCAACAATCTTTAGATTTTTTACTCAAATCCATCGAGCAAATCATTACACTAAAAATAGTAACCGCCGATCTTTTAATAAACACAGAAGAGCATGAAAAAGCTGTGCACACATTATATTCGGCTTTAGAAAACTGTGGTTTATTCCGCAGCTTAATGCGAGAGATAGAAGATCCAGAGCGCGAAGCTAGCTATCAAAAAAGCCATATTTTTAATATTTTTAGCATTTATAATGCTTTATCACTCCAGCTTGTTATTCAAAAAAATATCGATCAAATAGAAGATATTTATAATGATCTTTTTCTATCAGTTAAAAGTTTAATTGGTTTTGCATTGCTTAAAAATAATGTCGATGAAATAAAATATATTATAAATCTTTTTTCTGACAGTCTTAAAAATTACCTCACTTTATTAGAAGATGACGGCCAAGATAATCCTGTTTTCTCAGACATGTTTCATCTTGTGACTAAACTTAATGAAAAAAATTACACGCTCTTTAATATTGAAACATCTGCGGATGATTCTAAAGAAATCATAGACTCTGATAAGCCAAAAACGCTTATAAAATCTGAAAAACCGAAAAAAGCTAAAAATCTAAAACTTGTAGAGAAAGAAGAACCATTAACCCCCTCACATGAACCCCATGCCGCGGATAAAGAATCCAAGAAAATTCGTCTAATCGATGAAAAGAAAAATAAAAAACACTTGAAAAATTTGGAACGTCGAAAGCGCAAAGAGGAAAAACAGAATGCCGAAATCATTCAAAAACAAAATGATTTGTTATTACGCACAAAAGCAAAAAAAATAGCACTCACCATTTTTTCAAAAATAACAAATGCAATGGATGCAGAAGAAGAAAAAATATTAATCGGTGAAGTAAAATCGCCAGAGTCTAAATTTGATCGCCATTTGATGAGAAATAAAATACCGTATATTCAACATGAGTTAACAAAAGATGTGACCCCTTATCTTGCTGACGAAAGAAATTTATCTGCCAAAGATTTTTCCCAATTACAAGCATTTATTCGTGATGAACTAAACACATTTCAAAATAAACTGGGGGAATTTAGAACCTTCATTGATACCAAGAAAATTTCGAGCCTCATTAGTTTTATTTTTTCTAAACTTCAAGATCAAATTGAAGAGGGGAAAAAATTACTGTTAGGCGGTGGCATTGTTTATACTATCCTTGTTTCATCCGCTGATGTGGATGAAGAGATTTTAATAGATGAAGATAATATTGACATCGATTTTTTCACAGATGGCAATGTATACTCTATTTCTTCCCCACATCCGCCATCCCCTGAGACATCAGTTGAACAAAATCTTTTTCATTTAAAACTGGGTAAAAAACTTGTCGCCGTCATGCTTGATGATAAAAAAATATGTGAAGTGTCACCTTCCTATTATTTACATCCTCTTTCAAAGTATGCCGCTAATCCTTTATTTGCTGATGGCTCATCACGGCATGTATTACATAAATCGTTTTCTTTTGATATCGATGGAAACATTTACGCGCCTCTTGCTAATTCCATTTATGCATTAGCCACCAACACGTTATCTTTTATTAACAGACGTTGTGTTGAGACAAAGATGGCGGCGCCTCTTACTGCTGAATCAATCACTTTATTTTCAATTCAACAAGATCCCATTCGATGGCTAAAAGCAATACATGAATTAATCATCAAACCCAACCATCCTACTCTTAAATTTGATCAAAGCCATCTGAAACGGCATGCGCTTGTTAAGTCATCCCTTTTAGAACTTCAGGAAAAAAATCCTGCCCAAATTAATAGCCATCTTATTGCTAAAATCTTTTCACAACCGTCATCCCTGCCAATTTTTAACCACTATATTAAATGGAATGTGATTGATATTCTTTTTCCAAATCTTTTAAATATCACGGACGCGCTTAAAGAAACGCTTTCTTTGATTCTAACGCGCGAAAAAACCCTACCGAGAATTGTGCCGGCATTTATTTTTAATCTTATAATGGTTTCTATAATTTGCAGAACCAG
>Ga0206895_1136_pt1 | contig 19543 bp, 18 predicted proteins | sample Alteio_BWOrgHeat_51_FD_152967 | JGI IMG/M metagenome (GOLD analysis project Ga0206895, IMG submission 152967) | Enriched cells from forest soil in Barre Woods Harvard Forest LTER site, Petersham, Massachusetts, United States -... | ecosystem: Environmental > Terrestrial > Soil > Temperate forest >...
GATCATATCGATGTTCCGGAAGAAAGAAAATTCACAGGCTTTGATGCATATATGAAAGCGATACCGCTTGCCGATGTGGTGATACTCGCAACGCCACCCGGTTTCCGTCCTATACATTTTGAAGAAGCGATCAAACAAAACAAACACGTGTTCATGGAAAAGCCCGTGGCCACTGACCCTGCGGGAATACAAAAAGTGCTGGCTGTTGCAGCGATCGCCAAACAGAAAAGGTTGAATGTGGTAGTTGGGCTGCAAAGGCATTATCAAAACTCGTATCGCGAATTATATAAACGCAAAGACCTCATCGGTGATATAACTTCTGCGCAGGCCTGGTGGAACAATGATGGCGTATGGGTTCGCCCGCGCAAAGCCGGCCAAACTGAAATGGAATACCAGATGCGTAACTGGTATTATTTTGTGTGGTTATGCGGCGATCATATCACTGAACAGCACATACATAACCTGGATGTGATCAACTGGTTCAAAGGCGGCTATCCGGTGAAGGCGCAGGGTATGGGTGGCAGGCAGGTGCGCAAAGGAAAAGACAATGGCGAAATTTTCGATCATCATTATGTTGAGTTTGAATATGCGGATGGCTCCTTGTTAAACAGCCAGTGCCGCCACATTCCCGGAACGATGAGCAAAGTGGATGAGTTATTTGTTGGCACCAAAGGAAAGATCCATTGCGGCGCAGGAAAAATTACGGATGCAAGCGGCAAACCCATTTACCAGTATGATATGAAAGGCGAGAACAATCCATATCAAACAGAACATGATGAACTGTTTGCCGCGATCGCAAAAGGCGAATACAAATTTGCCGATGCAGAGAACGGCGCAAAAAGTTCCATGACCTCCATACTCGGCCGGATGGCTACTTACAGCGGGCAGGTAGTTGAGTGGGAAAAAGCCATCAACTCAGGCCTCGATCTTCATCCAAAAACATACAGCTTCGATGCCACACCACCCGTTGTGCCAAATGCAGACGGGTTCTATAATGTAGCGGTGCCGGGGGTTACGAAGTATGTGTAATGATAGATGACAGTTGTTAGATGACAGAAAAACTATCCTGTCATCTAACAACTAACCTCTAAAAATGCGCCGCCGTTGCATTTTTACACAGCCGTTCAACAGATTTAAAATGTTAGTTTTGTGCCTTTGATTACACGTAACAAATTCAAGGGCGGCAAACACTGATGTAATGAATTTCCCTTTTAAAGAAACCAGGAAAAAAATATTGAGCGGCGATTTCTCAGGGCTGTTCAGGCCTGTGAAGGATACCGGTTTTATACATCCATCGGAAGTTGCCAAACTGTTTATTTCCATACCGCCCGAAAAAGCGATCGAGGCTTTCAAATCTTTTCAAACCGAACAGGAACTAAAAGTATTTCCTTATCTCGATGTCCAGTTACAAAAAAAACTGATCCGCAGTTTAACAAAAGAAAGAGCTTCCTATCTCTTAAACGCGTTGAATTCTGATGACCGTACCATTTTTTATTCTTCTTTAAAAGGCATTGAGCTTTCGAATTTCCTGGATCTTTTGGATGATAAGAACAGGAGCGACCTGCACAAATTACTGGGTTACCCGGATAAAAGCGTAGCGCGCATCATCAATACAGAATTTGTAACCATCAGCCGCGAAATGAGTGTGGGTGAGGCCTGCAGCCACCTGAGAAAATTTCATGCGGATAATGATACCGCCAATGTTGTGTATGTAGTAGATAACAATGGCAGGTTAATCGACGATGTGCCTATCCGCCGCCTTGTGTTAAATGATGCAGAAAAAAAAGTAGAAGACATTCTCGACGGATACTGCACCACTTTAAAAATAACCGACAGCATGGAAGATGCTGTGGAAAAATTTAAAGAATACGACCGTGTGGTTTTACCTGTAACAAACGATGATAACATTTTACTCGGCGTGGTTACCATAGATGATGTAATGGATGTTGCCGAACAAAGAGACACTGCCGAAATTCAAAAATTCGGTGGTATCGAACAACTCGATTACCCGTATGTAAAAACACCTTTCTTTTCTTTGCTGAAAAAAAGGGCCGGCTGGTTAATTGTGCTGTTCCTCGGTGAAATGCTTACAGCAACTGCGATGGGTTATTTTGACAAAGAAATTTCCAAAGCAGTGGTACTGGCATTATTTGTTCCATTGATCATCTCAAGCGGCGGTAACAGCGGGTCACAGGCGGCTACTTTAATTATACGCGCCATGGCACTGAAAGAGCTTTCGTTTAAAGACTGGTGGTATGTGATGCGCAGGGAAATATTATCGGGGCTGTCGCTCGGCGTGATCCTTGGCGCCATTGGTTTTATCAGGATCTCTGTCTGGCAAAACCTTCACTGGTATAATTATGGCGAACATTGGCTGCTGATCGCTTTTACCATTTTCTTTTCATTGATCGGCATTGTTATGTGGGGAACATTCAGCGGTTCGATGATCCCGATCATTTTAAAAAAATTAAAGATCGATCCGGCTACTTCATCCGCCCCGTTTGTAGCAACACTGGTTGATGTTACCGGGCTCGTTATTTATTTCAATATTGCCGCTATTCTTTTAAAAGGTACTTTATTATAAAACAGATGCATACACACGAAGAACATAATCACAAACACGATCACGGCCACGGGCATGACCATCATGGCCATGAAGGCCATAACCACGGCGCCATTGTTGCACTCACCAGTGTGAGCAAAGCATTTATTGTTGGCATCATTTTAAACCTTGCGTATGTGATCGTACAGGTGGTGGTTGGCCTCAACATTCATTCATTATCGCTGTTATCAGATGCAGGCCATAATTTCTTAGATGTTGGGGCGCTCGCGCTTTCCCTGCTCGCTTTCAAGCTAACCAAAGCAAAAGCAACAAAGAATTATACATACGGTTTCAGGAAATCATCGGTACTCATTTCGTTATTGAATGCATCGGTACTGCTTCTGTCGATCGGCGCGATCGGTTACGAATCGATTTTCCGGTTTCAGCATCCGCAGGAATTGCCCGGCCTTACCATCTCTATCATTGCCGCTATCGGCATCGTGATCAATGGCGTATCGGCATTTATGTTTTTCAGCAATAAAGAGAACGACCTGAATGTAAAAAGCGCTTTTCTTCATTTATTGTCTGATGCAGTGGTATCATTAGGTATCGTGGTTGGCGGCATTATTATTTATTACACACATTTATACTGGATCGATCCTGTTTTAAGTATCATCATCTGTATCGTGATCATTATAAGTACATGGAATTTATTACGGAACAGTTTACGCCTTTCCTTAGATGGCGTTCCCGAAAACATCGACATGAAAAAAATAGAAGCAGCGGCGCTGAAAACAAAAGGTGTGCTGGATATCCATCATATCCATGTCTGGGCCATCAGCACAACAGAGAATGCGCTCACCGCACATATTGTGGTTGATGAAAACAGTACCATGCAGGACATACAAAAAATAAAACACGACCTGAAACATACATTTGAACACCAGGATGTGCATCACGTAACTTTAGAAACCGAAACACGTACCGCTGATTGTGCGGAACCGGATTGCTGATCAAATCAATCGCATGCCCCTTGAATTTCAACTATACATGCAGGTCAACCCCGATGCAGGCCATTACTATCCTTATGTTGGCGTGAGTAAACAAACAAGCCGTATCATCAATATCTCCTCCACGCATATGGATATTTCAGAAGCGGCGGATAATCTTTTTCATGAGCCGGATTATTTGCTTACCTCGCGTTCATTTGAATTTGACCTCGAACATTTTGATCACCTCATCCATACCTATATCGGCAATCATGAATATCGGATCATTGTCCGTTTCAATAAACATAAACACGCAACGCTCACGTATCATTCACCCACAAATGAAAGTGCAAAAGATTACGATATCTTTCTCGGCTATCCTGAAAAACGGGCTGTGCAACTGATTGCGGACATTTATCCCATCATGCAAAAAGTAAAAGAGTTTGTATTATCAACAGATTAAAAATTCTACAATAAATGGCACGCGGATAACGCGGATTGAGCAGATATGCGCTGATTTTTATTTCTTAATCCGTGAATATCCGCCTTATCCACGTCATCCGCGTGCCATTTTTCAACACGAAATCTTTATTACAATAGCACAACACATTAATTTTAATATCGCAAAGCGTTAATCTCATGAATACCCTAATCATAGAACAATTCATCAAAGCCGCATCCGTCTTCCGCGAAGGCTATCACGCAGCAGGCACACTCGATGAAGCCGCAAATATGTTAGCTGCCGATCCTTCCATCGGAAAAGAAAATATTTTTACAGCAGTAATTGTAGCGGATGTAAATGCAGTTCAGCATTTTATTTCTATTGATAAAACCAGTGCAGTTACAAAAGGCGGCCCGTATAATTGGGATCCGCTTACCTATTTATGTTTTTCAAGATTCTTACAGTTTGATGCTTCACGTTCGGATGATTTTGTCAGGTGCGGAGAAATATTATTGAACGCAGGCGCCGATGCCAATACCGGTTGGTGGGAAAATGATCACCAGCCTGAACCTGAATGGGAGCCTGTATTGTATGGTGCCTGCGGGCTTGCACATCATCCCGGCATGACAAAATTATTGCTTGACCGTGGCGCAGATCCGAACGACATTGAAGTAGTGTACCATTCTCCCGAAACAAGCGATAACCGTGCGATGGAGATCTTGATGGATACAGGAAAACTTACTGACGAAAGCCTCATATTAATGCTCATCCGCAAGCATGATTGGCATGATCATGACGGCGCCAAAATGATATTGGCAACAGGCGTAGATCCCAATATTACCTGGCGGGATAGAACACCATTGCTTAATTCCATACAACGCGACAATCATGAACACATGATCCGTTTATTACTTGAGCATAAAGCGGATCCAACGCTGACAATAAAAAATGTATCAGGCTTTTCTCTTGCAGCACGCCGTGGCCGTGGCGATCTATTAAAAATGTTTACAGAATTTGGTTTCGCTATGCAATTGCCGGGTGTTGAAAAATTGATCGCCGCATGTGCATTGAATGATGAGTTTGCGATCAATGCTATAAAAGAAAATGAACCGGCGCTTGTAAACGAACTCCTTGCAGAAGGCGGAAAATTATTAGCTGAGTTTGCAGGCACAAACAATAGTGATGGTGTAAACCAATTGCTGAAACTCGGCATACCCGTTACAGCGCTATATTCCGGCGACCCTTATTTTGGCATTCCTGCCAACAGCACGGCACTGCATGTGGCAGCATGGAAAGCATGGCATAGAACAGTTAAGCTTTTGATTGAAAATAAAGCGCCGGTTAATATAACAGACGGCTACGGAAAATCGCCATTATTTCTGGCAGTGCGCGCCTGTACCGATTCTTACTGGTCATACCGCCGTACAACAGAATCAATAAAAGCATTACTAGATGCCGGCGCAACAACGGAAGGAATACAAATTCCCACAGGTTATGAAGAAGCAGATTATCTCTTAACAGGGACTAAATAATAATGCATCATATTATTAAAACACTCTGCGGATCTCTGCGCAAACTTTGCGTACTCTGCGGTTATAAACTGAGCTATTAACCACAGAGGAACACAAAGGAATACGCACAGAGAGGCACAAAGTATTTCAGTAGCCCTGCACGTTACTTTATCTTCTATCTACTTTATTTACTTTATTAACCTATCTACTTTATCTATCTTCACCCCCCATGCATACCACACCCGAAATACGAACCGTTAACGTAACCCGCTATGTAACGCCATTGCGTGAGGGCGGTTCATTGCCGGCTATTGCGGAAGCGGATGATGGTTTTTTGTATGTACTGAAATTTCGTGGCGCCGGGCAGGGTGTAAAAGCATTGATCGCCGAACTGATCGGCGGCGAGGTAGCACGTATATTGGGTTTAAAAGTTCCTGAAATCGTATTCGCTGAACTGGATACTGCTTTCGGCCGTACAGAACCCGATGAAGAAATACAGGATCTGCTGAAAGCCAGTGTGGGGTTGAATCTCGCGCTGCACTATCTTTCCGGAACGGTTTCATTTGATCCGGCTGTTACAAAAGTAAATTCATTACTGGCATCACAGATCGTTTGGCTGGATTGTTTATTAACCAATGTTGACCGCACCGCGCGAAATACCAATATGCTCGTATGGCACAAAGAACTCTGGCTGATCGATCATGGTGCAGCATTGTATTTTCATCATGCATGGAACAATTGGGAGGAACAGGCAACACGCCCTTTTACACAAGTAAAAGATCATGTGTTATTGCAATGGGCAACTGAACTGGATAAAGTTGATGCAGCTTTTCGTTCCCTGCTTACAAAAGAAGTTATTGATTCAATTGTGGATTTGATCCCAAAGGAATGGCTGAATGAAGAACCGGAAAGAGGATCGGCAGAAAATATCCGTGAAGTATATAAACAGTTTTTAGCAACACGTGTTGCCTCATCTCAAATCTTTGTAAAAGAAGCACAGCATGCGCGAGAAGCATTTGTTTGAGTACGCCATCGTACGCATCGTACCTAAAGTGGAACGCGAAGAATTTTTCAACGTGGGCGTGATCGTGTACTGTGCCAAAGAAAATTTTTTACAGGCAATGTTCACCTTCAATGAAGACAGGCTTCGCAGCTTTTGTACTGAAACAGATATCGCCGAATTAAAAAAACATTTACATTCATTTGATGAGATCTGCAAAGGATCCAAAAACGCCGGCCCGATTGCACAACTCGATATCGCTTCCCGTTTCCGCTGGCTCACTGCCACGCGAAGTACGGTTGTACAATCATCCAAAGTACATCCCGGTTTATGTGAAGACGCATTGGAAACTTTGGAAAGATTGCATGCGCAGTTGGTTGTGTAAATAGATGTTTTGAAGAAATAATGTAGCCGCAGATTGTTTCTTACAAGAAAATCCAATCTGCGAATCTGCGGCTAATAATAATCACTGCATCCATAAAATCCAACCTGCACCTTAATACGTTTATGAAAGAATATTTTTAACAATAAACACCTCAACCAATGGCAACTTTATTTGATCCGCAGCAGCGCGCACATCAGATCGATCGCCTTAAAAAACTTTCGCCTGATGCAAAACCTGCATCGGGGCAGCTTACCGCTCCGGACCTGCTTCCACATTTAACCGATCCTATTTTAACAGCGATGGGTGAATATGATGCACCGCCTAAGAAATCTTTTCTTTCAACCAGATTCGGAAGATGGCTGCTCATTTACGGAATGAAACAATGGCCCAAAAGTCCGCCCACACACCCTCGCTATCATCCCGGCATTGAAGGAAGAAAAGGAACTGATTTTGAAAAAGATAAAACAGCATTGTTTGAAACGATAGAACGTTTTGCATCCATGCCGCCCGGTACACAATTCAAAGAACATTCTGCTTTTGGAAAAATATCTTATAAAACCTGGGGCTTTGTGATGAACAAACACATCGATCATCATTGCAGGCAGTTTGGTTTGTGATACCTGTGAATGAAGAAGTGTTATGTTTCCAGCAGCAGAATGGCTGTTTGGCTGAGTTGTGTCACTCACTTGTACTTGCGGTTCATCATTCAGCTTTTACAGAATTCTATTTTTGAAACATATTTTACTGTGAAACAGGACGGTATTTTACATTGATGCAACACTCTGTTATTTTCGTGTGTCAATAGCTCAAAAGTCATTATGAAAAAGGATTCTGTGCTGGTTGCATTATTGATCTTTGTTCTGATCGTGTTTGCTTTCTGCCGGCGTTCGGTTGACAGCCCGGCCAATGGCCTGCCTATTCCCGCTACCCTGCAGGGAAGATGGATCCTGACTGATATCCAGGCCCCGGGAACCGGGCCGGCCGGTATTTGGTCGCAGGCAAACCCTGCCGGCCAATGGATAAATATAGAACAGGGAGGACAGGTAAGCGGCACAGCATTTCCAGCAGCAACATTCTGTACACCCACAGATTCTGTAACGTTTAAATTAATAGATCCATCACAATCCGCCGGCTTCCATTTGTTCGGTTATCACCTGGATACAATAGCACATGTGCTGTTCTTTTATATACGCCCACCTGATGGAATAACATTCTGTACAGAAGGATGCGGTGCATATAAGTTTACGCGGTAATGATGCGGATGATTTTTCTATCCGATCAAAAAATTTAAGCCACAGATTCGCAGATTGTTTTCACAAAAAATATAATCTGCGAATCTGTGGCTTAAATTTTTTCTCGAACACCTGTGATCAATTCACATCGGTCGCCAACGCATAGATCTTCTCTACGATCTTATCTGAATCAATACCTTTTGGCAGAAAACAGGCGGCGCCGCAATCAAGCATCTTCTGTTCCACTTCTTCATCTGCCGACATTCCCAGTATTTTTATAAAAGGATAATGAAGTGTCAGGTAACGCGTGGCCTGGTATCCATCCATCACAGGCATCTGCGCATCCATCACGATCACATCGGGCATCTCGCGCGAAATAACGAGCCGGTTCAGCAGATCTTTGCCATTGGCGGCTTCCAGCACAATTCGCAGGTCATCCCACAATGTTAAAAAATGTTTCATGGCATCACGCAGGATGCAATAGTCATCAACGAGGGCTACACGTATCATGGGGCAGGGCTTTAAAATAAGACATTGGTGTTGTCTTTATTTTATTACCGAACATGGTGCCAGAAGTGGTGAAATGTTGGGATAGTTTTAAAATGAGATGTTAACCTTTGGGGGGGCATTCTTTCAATCTTCCATTCTTCCATTTTCTATTCTTCCATTTTCTATTCTTCCAGCCGGAGGCTGGTTGATAATCGTCACTCGGCAGAGCCGAGCGACTGTACTTTGTACATGGCGCTCCACTTACTACTTACAACTTATTACTCACCACCCAGTGCTTATGACTTTATTACCGCTCACTATTTCCTAATTACTAATTATTAATCGCATGATCAATCGGAACCGCCAACCCTTTCCAGACTTTCTTCGTTGTCCAGTCTTCGTCTTTGCCATTCCAGAAAGGATCTGTTGCAGGCAAGCCAAGCATCAGAAAAGCCTGTGCGCACAGGTAAAGGCTTCCTGTTGAAATATATGAATCGCCCATTTCAGGCTGATGGCCGTATACGCCGATCTGCAGCCAGCCATTCGCATCATACGTGCCCGGCGCTTCAAATTGTTTTTTGATCACATTGTATAATGCAGCTCTCACCTGCTGCTCCGATACATGTTGCGGCAATGTTTTCTGCAGCGCCATCTGCGACAAAGCCTGAAAAGCCCCGCATCGATAAGTAATCGAGCGTCCGACGATCGGATAAGTGGCTTCCGGTGAAATGAGCCTCTCCTGTATCTCGGCATAACGCGTGCTTCTTCTCAATTCTGTTGCAAAGTCAATATCGGTATGAATGCCTTTCTCTTTCATCACACGAAGAATATCCAGCAGCATCGGGTGGATCACAAAACTATTGTAGTAATCGAAATGAAAATCTTTTCCATCTCCATACAGGCCATCGCCTTTGTACCATTCTTTATGTTTTGCAATGGCATAATCAATACGCGCCTGGTCGCATTCTCCGGTATACTTCAGTAAACAGGTTTCTATCATGCCTGAAAATAAGAGCCAGTTATTCTGCCCGGGTTTGGTGGCACGTGTAAGTTTGAATGCTGCTGCAAGATTCTTTTTGGTTACATCATCAAGGTTGCCCCAGAGTTGATTGGGCGCCCGTACCAATGCATGTGCGAGAAAAGCGGCATCAACCAATGATTGTCCTTCAATATTAAAAGAGAGATAGTCGGGCGATAAAGAATCAACGCCATTCCGGATACATTGCACTGCGAGATCGATATATTTTTTTCTCAGCTTTCCTTCTTTTGTATCGTCGGGGCCTAATTCCAGCCATGGAGCCATGCCGCCGAGTAACCTTGCAAACCCTTCCAGGTGCGTGGTACTTGGATCGCGTTTGATGCGGATCATCTCCGGCGATTTTTCCACCACCAGTTCCTGTTTGAATTTTTTCTGGCTGAGCGCCTTAAACATCGGATCAGCCATTTTCGTTAATTCCTGGATGAGATAAGTGCGCTCCTTTTGCCCATCGTTTTCATTTTGTGAATAAGCAGAAGAAAAAAAAGCAACTGCCATCACTATGCCGAAAAAAAATCTTTTGTGATACATGTTATTATGATTTATAAACGATTTAAAATTAAAGGCATTTCCCGCCACTGATTCACAGATTTTCACAGATGTTTTTCAGTGTGAATCTGTCAATCTGTGGCAGATTAATTTATTTCTTCTTATAATTTGTCAAAAATACACCCGTCATAATTAATACAGCCGCACCAATTTTCTGAACATTCAATTGCTCATTCAGTAATATCATAGATGCGGCCGTTGCAAAAAACGGTTGTGTATAAATATAAGAACCTGTTACGCTTGCCCCGAGTTTTTTAATTCCATAATTCATCAGTTGATATGCCAGAAAGGTAGAGCCGATCACAACATACCCCAATGCAAACCAGCTTAACCCGTCAAATGCATGCCATTGCACTTTTTGCAGGTCGCTCCAGCCTATCGGCAGGCTGAAGAATACAGCGAACAAAAACACCCATTGTAAAATATGCATTGCCTTGTATTTCGCCATCAATGGTTTTACCGTGATCACATAAATTGAATACCCGATCGCACTGATGATCACAAACAGATCGCCCAACCACTGCTGATCTCCTGCCTTTGATGAAAGATCTCTCGAAAACATCAGCAATGCCCCGCCGCAGATCCCAAGAAATAAACCCGCGATCTTAAAACCATTCAACGGCTCTTTTAAAAACCATGCGGCCAGTAATGTAATAGTGATCGGCGTAGTTAATAAAAGCAGCGACGCATGCACCGGGCTGGTCAATGCAAACCCATGCATGGTAAACGTTTGATTGATCACAATTCCCGTCATCGCACAGAAAAAAAGAATGAGATAATCTTTTTTGACGATCCCCGTACTCACCGGTTTTACCGCATACAATATCCAGAAAAGGATCGCAGCACAAACAATGCGCACAGCCGTTAATGCAAAGGGTAGTATCAATGAAGGTGTGATATGTTTCACTGCAACCACACTGGTGCCGAAAAAAAAATTAGCGAGCAATACGCCGAGCCTTGCTTTTATTTTGTCGTTCATATGCCAAAAGAAAAGGAAATCCTGGCGGACTTCCTTTGTTTATCAATCATCATGATTACAGATCAATACTTAAATGGTTTTCCACCGGCCATTATTTCCTGTGTTTTAGGATCAAATATTACTTTCTCTCCGGTACGCGCAGCTGCATTGGCCATCATGGTTGCAATGGAATGATTGTATCCTGCTTCTACTGGTGCATTCGGCGTTTTCCTGCTGCGGATGCATTCCATCCAGTTATGAACGTGTGCAGTAGTGAGTGCATCACCACCGGTATTGGCGCCGGTCTCTACTTTCTCGGCCAGTGCTGTTAAACTTAATTCAGGTAACAGATTCGGTTGCATTTTCATCGCAGATGCATAACGCGCAGTTAACCCGCCTTTTGGTGAAACTTTATTCGTAACAAGATTCAGTTCACCACCATTTGAATAATACAGTTCAGACGGATCATCATCTCCATTGTGCATGCGCGATTTGAATATAACCTGGAAGCCGGTTTCCGGATCGTTTTCAGGGCCATAATCAAACACCGCTGTAATAGTATCCCAGTTTCTTCTTCCGTCTTTCCACATATAAATACCGCCATTGGCCGTACAACTTCTTGGATGGCCTATACCACTGAACCAGTTAACGGTATCGATCTGGTGGCTCATCCATTGTCCCGGTAATCCTGATGAATATGGCCAGAACAAACGGTATTCAAGATATTTTCTCGGATCAAAACTTTCTTTCGGGCGATTCAGTAAAAAGCGGTTCCAGTCGAGGTCTTCTTCTTTACATTGTGCAACAAGGTCGGGCCTTCTCCAACGTCCGGGCTGGTTCACATTCCAGGTAAGTTCTACCATCGTGATGGGACCGAATTTTCCCTGCTGAATAAAATCAGCAGCAGCCTTATAATTAGCGCCGCTTCTTCTTTGCGATCCTATCTGCACAATACTCTTTGATGCTTTAACAGCTTTCAATGCAAAACGGTTGTCTTCCATTGTTTCGGCAAATGGTTTTTCGCAATACACGTCAAGGCCGGCTTCTACAGCTGCGGCGCAATGACGGGCGTGTGCGAAATCAGGGGTACTGATAAATACAGCATCTACCGTTTTAGATGCAAACAGTTCATCATTGTTACGGTATGCATTGATATCGTGGCCCATTTTATCTTTGAGAAAAGCCTGTCCTTCGTCTCGTCTTTTTTTCCAGAGATCCGATACCGATACGATATCAAAATTCATCTCCTTATAAAATTTCATAAATGGCGGGATATGCGAACTACGGTGGCGATCAGAGAATCCAATCACACCCACTCTTACCCTGTCGTTCGCGCCAATGATCCGCGCATAACTCTTTGCACTGAATGCGGAAGAAGTAAAATACGTTCCTGCCGCAGCCATGGCGGATTGTTTGATAAAATTTCTCCTGTTATTTGACATGATGTTTTGTTTATATGAGGTAGTTAAAATTAGTTAAACCGGGTTAAAGAAGTTAAAAAGGTTAAACTGGTTAAAGAAGTCAGGCCAGTAAGAAAAAAACGGTTTAACCTTTTTAACCAGTTTAACTTTCTTGACTTTTTTAACCAACAACTATTTGAGTTCTTTTATTTTAATACTTCGAAAAGCAACATGCGTTCCATGTTCCTGCAGTAAGATATGCCCTTTCGGAACGATTCCAAAATCAGGAATTTTTGCATATTTACTCTTCGCAACAAGTGCAAGGAATTCAGGTGAGCCACGCTGGTACTCCACTACTTTCCAGCCATTGATCCAGTGCTCTACATGCCCATTGGGATACACTACGATCCTGCCACGGTTCCATTCGCCGATCGGCAATTTTTCGCGGCCGTTTTTATTTGCCGGGATGAGATCGTATAAAGACGCCAGTTTTCTGTCACCATTAACACCGGCTTTTGCATCAGGATGTTTGTCATCATCTAATATCTGGTATTCAAGGCCGATCGGGCCACCGGTTGTTTTTTCTTTTTCAACCACAAAATATTTAACGCCTGAATTGGCCGTGTCTGTCATCTGGAATTCAAACTGGAGATCAAAAGCACTGAACGCTTCTTTGGTGATGATATCGCCGCCATTACTCATTCGCGGATCCTTTCCCTTGCTCACATTCAATGTGCCGTTTTCTACCCACCATGTATCGGATGGGAACACATCTTTATTCGCACCTTTCCATCCATCGGTAGTTTTGCCATCGAACAGTAAACGGTAACCCATTCTTTTTTCATCGGGTGAAATAGTATTGATCAGCGTATTCACCACGAATACATTATCATCCGGCGATGGTTTAAGGTTCTTTGTTTGTATGCGTACATTTTTCCATCTTATTTCTTCGCCAACATTTTTCGGATCACTCACTGCATGAACCTGCAATGCGATGAAACCCTTTGGTGTCATATCATCTATCAAATGCGCGCAGGCAATTCCGTTTACCCATGTACGGATACTGTTGCCTATACATTCGATACGGTAATGGTTCCAGTCATTATGTTTGAAAGCATTTTTTGCAGCAGGATTATTTTCCATAGAATACAACCAGCCTCTTCTTGCTTCATCATAAATACCACCGCTCCATCCGCGGTCTGATGGATCTATTTCCATTTGATACCCATGTACTCTTTCAGGTGTTCGTTTATCGGTTACATTGCATTGATCTTTCGCATCCTTTATCTCGCTCCGGAACTGTACGCCGGAATTCATGTTATCATTTACTTTAAAATCCACTTCAAAAATAAAATCGCCGTATTCTTTTTCTGTTGCAAGAAAAGTATTGGGTTCATTTAAAACGGTTGTGCCAACGATCTCGCCATCCTGCACAACATATTTTGCTTTGCCATTTAACTGTTTAAATCCTTTCAGATCCTTGCCATTAAAAAGATTTTCCCATTGCTCAGCTGTTTTCTTTTGTGCATGCACATCACAGATCATCAGTATCAAAATAAAAACACTCAGGACATTTCTTTTCATTGATATTTCTTTTAAAAGATTAACATGTTGTGCATCAAACGATCCTCTCTCTGTGTATTCTCTGTGGGTATTCCCTTTGTGCCCTCTGTGGTTAATAGCCTCAATTTATAACCACAGAGCGCACAAAGTTTTACACAGAGGGCCACAGAGTATTTTAATTAAAGATTGAAATATTCTTTGGCGTTATGATAAGATATATTCTGCAATATCTCCCCCATCCATTTTTCATCGTTCGGCAGTATGCCTTTTTCCATTTCATCTCCGATCAGGTTACACAAGATCCTCCTGAAATATTCATGACGCGGGAAAGAAAGAAAGCTGCGGCTGTCGGTGATCATGCCAATGAACGTACTGATCAAACCCATATTGGATAAGGCATTCAGCTGTTTCTCCATTCCGTCTTTCTGGTCAAGGAACCACCAGCCTGAGCCAAACTGCATCTTTCCTTTGATGCTGCCATCATTAAAATTTCCAAGCATGGTGGCAAACACTTCGTTATCGGATGGGTTGATATTATAGATAACTGTTTTTGCCAGCCGGTCGGCCTGATCAAGCTGATCGAAGAACAGCGACATCTGCAAAGCCTGCGGAAAATCGCCGATGGAATCAAAACCACAATCGGCTCCCAGTTTTTTATTTAACCTTGTATTATTGTTCCTGATCGGCCCGAGATGGAACTGCTGCACCCAATCTTTTGCCTGGTACATTTTGCATAGCTCCATCAGCACATAACCCATAAATGTATCAGGGTCGGAATAACTGTTTTCATTCCCTGTAACGAATGAAGCAAATTCTTTTTCCAGCGCTGCAGAAAAAATAAATTTAGCCGGCATCTGTGTTAATCCATGGTCAGATACGCGGCAACCGTTCGTATGAAAAAAATCAATGCGGTGCTGTAATGCTTCAAGTAATGAACTGAGATCTTTTATCGATACACCGCTGCTTGATTGCAGTAATTGAAGATGATGAAGAAAACTTTCTTTGTTCGCGATCTGCAGAATTTTATCCGGGCGGAAAGATGGGCACACGCGGATCGAATAGTTTTCTGCATGCAATTGTTGGTGATATTGAAGATTATCCCACGGCTCATCTGTGGTGCCGATATATTCTACTTTAAAAGATTGCAGCAGCGCCCTTGTGGTATGTGATCTTTTTTTCAATAACTCATTACAGGAACTGTAGATGGATGCAGCGCTTTTCTCATTCAGGTATTCTTCCACGCCGAATACATTCTTCAGTTCCATGTGCGACCAGTGAAACAATGGATTGCGCACTGTTTGCGGAACCATCTTTGCCCATACATGAAATTTTTCTTCATCCGAAGCATCGCCGGTAATAAATTTTTCCGGAACACCAAGAGAGCGTAACGCGCGCCATTTATAATGATCGCCGCGGAGCCATATGTCTGTAAGGTTGGCAAACTGTTTATCAGCCGCTATCTCAGCCGGCACAAGATGGCAATGGTAATCGATGATGGGGAGACCCTTCACATATTCATGATACAACCGCTTTGCAACTTTCCCCTGTAATAAAAAATCTTCCGTTAAAAAATATTCACCCATTTGCTGATTTTGAAATTTTGGAATTGGGAAATTTTGAAATTGTATCAATTCCAAAATTTCCCAATTGTACTTTTCCCAATTGCCTTACACTCCGCTGAAAATAGTGAAGCCGCCATCAACGCCAAACTGCATACCCGTAACAAAACGCGATGCATCGCTTAATAAATAAATAACTGCGCCTACCAGTTCTTCCGGTTTACCAAACCGTTTGAACGGCGTATTTTTTACAACAAGGTTTCCCCTGTCTGTATAACTGCCATCGGGTTTTGTTAATAATGCCCTGTTCTGTTCGGTGAGAAAAAATCCGGGTACGATAGAGTTCATCCGTATTGCATCGCCGAAACGGTTGGCCACTTCAACGGCGAACCATCGTGTATAACAATCCACCGCCGCTTTGCCCATACTGTAGCCCAATACTTTGGTAACAGCATGTTCTGAGCTGACTGAAGAAATATTTACGATACTGCCGTTTCCCTGTTTAGCCATCACTGCGCCAAACACCTGTGTAGGAATAATAGTGCCCCATAAATTAAGCACCATCGCTTTCTGCATTCCTTCCATGTTCATGGAAAAAATGTCTGCATCGGGTTGTAAAACACCTTCGGGCATATTGCCGCCGGCGCCGTTCACCAGCCCGTCGATGGTTCCGAATTTTTCGAGAATGATTTCGCGTGCTTTGATCAGCTCTTTTTCTTCCAGCACATTTGCCGATACAGAAAAAGCTTTTCCACCATTGGCATTGATCTCATCAGCTCTTTGTTTACCTGTTTCTGCATTACGGCCGAGGATGACCGCAGTTCCGCCTGCATCAGCAATTCCTTTTACAAATGATCCGCCCAATATACCGGTGCCACCTGTTACAATAATTATTTTATCCTTTAGTGAAAAAAGATCATTCGATCCCATAGCAAGCAGTTAATAGATTCATTGAATTTGATGTTTTTTCTTCTGCACTGTGCAACCGCGTGGATATTAATTTACGAAAACGATGTAGCGATTGAGAATGATAGATGACAGATGGCAGTTGATAGAAAAATAAATGCTGACAACTTTCATCTGTCAACTATCATCTATTGCTACTGCACGATCTCAACGCGCCTGATATCAGTAACAGGCACCATCACTTCTTTTTTATTTTTTATAAACACCAGCATATTATCCCTTTGCCTGCGGATGGCGCTCTCAATGATCACGTTATCATCCCAGTCGAATACTTTCAGTTTGCTTTTGTGCTGGATAAAATATTCATAAGCGGTTTCGTCATAACTTGATACAACTGCATTATAAGCAGCGGTATTGATGCCTCTCTTTGTTGTGATCAGTATCACTCCGCCCATTGCCTGCGAACCATAAGAAGTGCCCGATGCAGCATCTCTCAGAATGCTGATCTCTGCCACATCACGCGGGTTGATATTGGTGATATAACCACTGTAGATGGCGCCATCTACTACAAATACAGGCCTGAGCGGATTGTTCTTGCTTGCAGCCAGTGAGGCAATCCCCCGGATAGTTACAGAGCCGCCCGTTTTATCGGATGTTGACCTTACATCAACACCGGGTACTTCTCTAAGCATATCAAGTATGTTACGGTAATTACCCTGTGATGCATCGAACGCTTTGGCCTGTGAAAAAACACGGGAAGGGGTTACCATCAGGAACCAGCAAAGAGATATTGCTGCAATACACCTGGCTGTTTTCATAAAATATTATTTAAGGTTAATGTTGTCCGGCATCATTCACAAAGATCAGTCCTCCTTCACCATTTCAACTCTTTTGATACTTGAGATGGCTACCATAAAATCTTTTCTCTTTTTAACAAAGACCAGCGAATCGCCTTTTTGTTTCTGGATCACACCTTCCACGATCACATTTTCGTTCATATCAAAAACTTTCAATGGTGTTTTGTGATCGATAAAATAAGTATACGCCGATTCTTTGTGTTCAGTTGCCGAAGTTACCGGGCCATTGATCACCGCTCCCTTTTTCATGGTAATTGATATTACACCATTTGCACCCTGCGCACCATAGGCAGTGGTGGAAGCGGCATCTTTTAATACTATAATGTTGGCAACATCCTGTGGATTGAGGTTGCTGATGTCTCCGCTGAATATAGCCCCATCCACTACAAACAAAGGGTTTGTTGAAGCCATCAGTGTGCCCGTACCACGAATGATAACAGAGTTGCCCCTGCCATTATTGGTGCGCACTTCAACACCCGGCACATCTTTCAGCATGTCGTAAATGGTTTTATAGTTCTGCGTTGCACTCTGTGCAGAAATACGCGCTGAGCTGAATACAAAACCAATACAGAGAATTAATACGGCAAATTGTTTTATTGTTTTCATGGTGATCATTTTTTATTGGCGAGTTTTTGTGCCTGTGTAGTTGTATAATATTTTGCCAGCATATTCGGCACTTCCCATGCAGGCATGTTATGATGTGCCAGATAATCAAGGTATTTTTCTGTAACCCTTGCAAAGTGCGATTCATGCCCTTCCTTAAAAGATTCCGGTATCATTACTTCCCAGCCTTTTGCATTCTTCTTCAAAGATATTCCTTTATACTGTTGCGCGATCTTTTCAACCACTGACTGCACTTCTTTTTCAAACGCTGCTCCGGCCACCAATGGTTCAATATATAAAGTAGGTTTATATTGCTGATCCGCACTCTGGCGGATAACGAGGTTGGCTTTTGTTCCGCGCATAATGGAATAATGTGTATCGCCTGTTCCGTCCGGCGCTTTATAGTTCCAGGTCACAGAAACTTTTGCGTGCACACCTTTGATGGTGTAATTCATTTCACCGTTGCACATTACTTTCACATCTTCTTTCGCATCACTGTATTTTTTCAGGTAGGCAGGCAGTTCGGGCACTTTGGTCAGTTCGGTAAAATCTTTTTTGCTGATCACGGTTGGCCAGTGCTTCGCTGAGATCAGGCTGATATCTTTTGTATAATCAATTATTTTTCCCGGGAAACATTCCCATTGCACAAGGTCAACCAGATGCGTTGTCACATCCACAATACCTTCGCCCTCCTGCTCCACATCGAGGAACCATGCGGGCCTCGTTAAAACAGCACCTGAAACATATTTGTAAAAATGGTGCACGCTTTCCTTGGTAACTGCAGGTTCTGCGGTTGTTCCTTTCTGCAACACACCAAACAAAACAGGCTGCATGGAAAATTCTCTTTGCAGGATCGTGGTGATCTCATATCGTTCTGTCATGATATCATACAGCAACAGCTTATTTTTTCCGGCAACTGCAAAAGCCTGTTTCAGTTCCTCAAAACCTTTTTCATTTATGGCCATGGGTTTATCGGAGAAAACATTGAACCCTGCCTGTACCGATTTCAAAATATAATCAGTTTTCAGCTGGTTATTTCCGGCGAGCACAACTACGTTCCCTTTTTTTTCTTTGATCATACGTGCAAAGAAATCATCGCCTTCATACACTACTTCTTTCCAGTGTGTGGGCGCTGTTTTATCGGCATTGTATGCATTGATCTTATCAAGATGCGATTGCAGATCCACTGTTTTTTTTGCATACACATATACGGTTGGGTCTACTTGTGCATACATCGATTTCTGTACAAGCGCCGCATGAAAATGCCCGGGATCAAGCGTGATAAGCTTTACGGGCTGCGCATAACTATTTGCCATGACGATCAATCCTGCTGTCATTAAAAAAATATTCTTCATTAGTATATGATGATTTTACAATTCAACATTCATAATTCAACATTCATAATTTTATTACTCATTTATCAAAGGGTCATCTTTCCCAACTGAATGCGCATTCGCATAATTCAATCCTTTATATTGACTTGCGATAAATTTCAACCCCTGCAATAAATGATTCTTATAAA
>Ga0206895_1138_pt1 | contig 19389 bp, 20 predicted proteins | sample Alteio_BWOrgHeat_51_FD_152967 | JGI IMG/M metagenome (GOLD analysis project Ga0206895, IMG submission 152967) | Enriched cells from forest soil in Barre Woods Harvard Forest LTER site, Petersham, Massachusetts, United States -... | ecosystem: Environmental > Terrestrial > Soil > Temperate forest >...
AGCGTGGCGGAAGTCCACGTTTCCGGCGGCAGCGCGTAAGCCAGCGACTCCAGGGCAACCGAAGAAAATTTCATGACGGAGACGTGGGACTTTGGCCCGTCGGACGCGTGGCAGCATGGACAACTTCGCGGTCGAAATAATTCATATCGAGTCCGGCGTTCACCACCAAGCCTTGGCCGGTGATGCCGCTGGCGCGGGGGCTAAGCAAAAACGCGACGGCATCGGCTACCTCACGCGTTTCCACCGCGCGTTTGCGCAGGGTGAGTTTTTCGGCAAAGAGATAGTGCTCCAGATAACCGGGGATTCCGGCCGAAGCACTGGTTTTCAACGGACCGGAATTGACGGTATTGAAGCGCACTTCGGTATCGGCACTGAAAGATTTGGCAAGAAACCGCACCGAAGATTCCAGCGCGGACTTAATCGGCGCCATATAGCCGTAGTTGTCCGTTGTTACTTGCGAAGAAATCCCGATGGCCACCACCGAGGCGTCACGTTTAAAGAGTGGCTTGAAAGCATTCGCCAGCTCCACGAGCGAAAAAGCGGAAATCCCGCAGGCCTGCATGAAATCTTCGCGACGCGTTTCGTGAAAAGGTTTTACGCCCTGGCTGAAATTCGCCCAAGCGATGGAATGAACCAAGCCGTCAAATGGTCCGTACGGTGCCGCAGCTTTGCCGAGCGCCGTAATCTGTTCGGGAAACTCGACATCGCAGATGAGCACGATTTTCCCGGCCAGCAATTTGGCGAGCGATTCCTTCCGGGCCGCAGAACGTACGCTGTAAATAACCTTCGCCCCTTCGGCCTCGAGGGTCTGCGCGACATGCCAGGCCACGCTTTTTTTATTGGCCACGCCCGTGACCAAATAAGTACGCCCAGCCATATTGAGGAACGACATAGCTTAACTCTCCTCCCCTGCCGGCAACAGTGCCAGCGCAAATTCCAGCGCGAGCACCGGTTTGCCATCTTTACGCAACACCCCACGCAAGAAATGGAACTTCTGCACAGTTTCCTTCTCGGTGACTTCAATCTCAATTACATCACCCGGCTTGACCATGCGCTTGAACTTGGCCTCGCCGATGCGCGACAGCACCGGCGTCAGCCCTTCGGCATTCTGCCCCGACGCTTGCAGCTTGCGGACGAGAAACACCGCCGCAGTTTGGAACGCCGCTTCGCACAAAATCACCCCCGGCGTGATGGGATTGCCGGGATAATGTCCCGCATAGAAAAAATCCTCCGCGCGAAACGTGCGCCGGGCAACGAGGCCGTCGGGACGCTCCGACACGATCTCGTCCACAAACAAAAACGGCGGCCGATGGGGAATGGCGCGGTAGATGTCGTTCATAAAAAGAGAAGTGAAACGGAATAACGCAACGGAGGCGATGCGGAAGAAACGCCTTTAGCCGACGGCAGCGGCTGTACTGGTAGCAGCTGCGGAATGCCCCATCAGGTACGTATCCATCTTGCTCGCCGTGATGACGCCGTAGTTGATGGTGCCCAGCCAGCCAGACATGATGATGCCGACCGAACCGGCATGGTATAGACCCGGAACTTGCTCAGGCAATTCCATGGAAACTTTGAGACCTTCAAACTTGGTGCCAAAGGATGTCCCGCCCCAATGGCGGACATATTTATGTACCGTGCGTGGCGTGGCTGCTTCGAGCCAGTCAATTTTCTCGCGTACACCGGGGACAAAGCGTTCGAGGCCCGCGACCGATTCCTCCATCAGGCGCGCCTTGTGCTTGGCGTAGTCTTCCTCGTTTAAATTAGCCCAATCCGCCCACTTGGCATTGATGGAGGCGACGACCGCGTAGCGCTGTTCTTTTTGCTGCGGACGCGTGTCAGGATAATAAACGGAATAGGTGCGGCTCGTCGTATGAAAATCGGTCAACTCGGTGCTCGTGAATTGCGGAGCGTCCGAAGTGAAAACCAAGTCACCAATGTGCGGGATGGTCTCGCCGGCGCGAATACCCATATACACCTGACAGGAGCTGGAATTAATGCGCACGGCCTCGGCCTCGGCCGCATAAGCTGGGGGCAGGTTTTCGCGACCCACCAAGTCAAATAGCGTATTTTTGACGTTCGCATTGGAGAGCACCGCCTTACAGCGGATTTCGCGGCCATTGCAAATAACTCCCCGAACCTTCGGTCGACCATCTGGGCCGGGCTCGGTCAAAACTTTTTCGACGAGGCAGCGGTGACGCAAGTCCGCACCGTTCTTACGCAATTCTGCCGCCATCAGGCTGATGAGCAAATCGGTGCCTCCCTGGAAAATGTACACGCCCTTGCTCATGAAATTGGAAAACACGATGCCGTAGGTGATGGCCGGATCATCGAGCGTCGAGCCGTTGGCGTAGGCAATCGGCTCCAACAGCAGCCGGTGGACATCGCCCCTACCCGGGAAAAATACCTCGAACAACTCGCGCGTGGTGCGTTGGTCGCGGTCGTAGTAGTTCATCTGCCGCAGATGCTCAAAAAACGCGATGACGCGTTCGGCTGGCACCTTGAAGTGTTCAGTCAACTGCCGGGTAAAGTCTTCGCGGTCGAATGTCGTCTGGATGTTGAACTGCGGGTTGACGAAGCGGATGTCCTTGAGCTGGATAATGCGGTCGGAAATTTCCTTGGTCCAATATTTGCGGCAGGACTTGATCATGCCGATGGGGAAGCCGTGCAGCGAAATGTCAAAGATATGACCGCGTTTGCGGGTGAACCAAGTGGCCAGGCCGCCAAATTGATAGTGATGCTCGAGCACCAGCACGGAATGGCCCAGCTTGGCCAGGTAGTTGCCGCCCGTCAGCCCGCCCAGGCCGCTGCCAATGACGACCACGTCATACTCATCACGCGCGCCTTTGAGGAAATCCTTGGCCATGTAAGTGGTGGGAAAGCAGAGGTTAAATCGAAGCACGGCCAGCCGACACAAACCGCGCGAATTTGACGATTTACCCGACCCCCGCCCCGGAGGCAAGATTGGAGTGGCCTTACGCCGCTTGGATCACCGGGAGCCCGAAACTTTAAAACCCTTTGACGCTATTAGGCGAAACTGGCGCCGGACGGCCCTGGGCCGCTTTGAGTTGTTGCCGCCGGAGTTCAAACAGGCGCTTATCGAGACTGGAGCTAAAAAATACGACATCATTGCCAAATTGGGCATTGCAAACTTCCTTATCGGCCCGGCGGGCAGAGTAACCGATATAGGATACGGCAGGGTCATCCAAATCTACGGACGTATCGTCGCCGGCGGGATTTTGGGAGTCATGAGTCCAACTGCTGGTGCCCCGGTTTGCTTCCAGAAGCGCGTTGACTTCCGCATCCTGAATTTTTGAGCCAATCCGACGGTAGACTTCGAGAACGGAGACTTGTTTATAAAGATAAACGTGCAGTTCCCAGCCAACAGCTTTGGTGGGATCCTGTAATTTATCCTTCGCCGCCGTGCCATCGTCCGTTTTGAAATAAATGTATTCGAAAAAATCCGGCGGGCTGGGCGTCACGCCGGCGGCATTGGGCAAAGCCACGGGCTGCCCCGCCGCAAACCAGAACAATTCGTTAATCGGGGTTATATCAAAGCCGTCAGCATTCCGAGCACCGGCGCCCCCGGTACTGGCTCGAATGGAACGTCGGCGCAAATCGACCTGGGAAAGCATGTTCACGGGCGTCATGATACGAATCGCCGTATTATCGGCCAAAAGGCGCTTTTCAATCTGTGGCTGCGTCTCGCCAATGCGGCCGAAGGAGACCGACCCCAACGACAACCACGTCCCACCCAACAAGCCGACAGCCAGTAAATTGCGACAAAATTTATAGGGGAATGATGGCATGGGGGTATGGACAATAAAAATGCCGCCAGAGTTTCCTATTGGCAAGCCTGAGATGAACCGGCAAAAACCCTAGATGCGCTCTTCGCCTGCCAATCAGTTCTACAACGCCGACGACCTGGCGCTGCTCGACGCCTCCCACCGCCGCGCCCCCAAGGAAAATGCGGACCCGCGCTCGGCCTTTGCGGTGGACCGCGACCGGGTGATTTTCTCCTCGGTCTTCCGGCGGCTGCAATCGAAGACCCAAGTCTTCCAATCCGGCGAATACGACTTTTACCGCACGCGCCTCACCCACTCCATTGAGGTCGCGCGCATCGGGCGTTCCATTGCCGAGTTTTTGAATGCCAGCCAGCCGGTTTTGACCGACGAGTTTTTTGTGGACCCAGACTTGGTCGAGGCCATCGGCCTGGCACACGATATTGGGCATCCGCCATTTGGTCATATCGGTGAACGGAGATTACATGCCCTGATGTCGAATTGGGGCGGGTTTGAGGGCAATGCGCAGACGTTGCGGTTGCTGGCGGACCGTTTCTATGAGCGACCCAACCAGGCCCGGGGACTGAATCCCACCCGTGCGTTTTTGGACGGCGTGATGAAGTACAAGAAACTCTACAAGGAAGCCGGCGGGAAAAAGGCCGCGCCGAAGAATCATTTCCTCTACGACGACCAGGAACACCTGCGCGACTTTGCCTTTGGTGGAATCAAGAACACCACGGCCTGCCGCAAGGCGGAGGATCTGAACGACTGCAAATCCCTCGAGTGCCAGATCATGGATTGGGCCGACGATACGGCCTACTGCCTGCATGACGTGCTCGACGGCGTCAAAGCGCGGTTCATCACGGTGGAATCCCTCGGCCATTGGTCGCAGAGCAAGGGGCTGACCCCGCAGCAACAGGCGTGGCTCGATAAATTGATTGAGCTGGTGAAGGCGGAAAATCTGGAGCCAGCCTTCAATGCGAAGATTGGCCAATTCATCCGCGCCTCCCGGTTGGTGAAGCGTAAGCATCCGCTCGCTGCGCAAACCCAGCGTTACGCCTGGAGCCTCGACATCAAACAAGAAGTCGTGGACGAGGCGGATTTCTATAAAGCCCTCGCGCTCGACATCATCTTCCGCTCGTCGTCTATTTTACAAATTGAATTCAAAGGCGGTGAAATCCTCGACCGGCTGTTTGGCGCTCTGCGGGAAAATTACATCGAAGCCCATCCCGCCAAGCTCGCCTTCCTGCCCGCCCGATGGAACAACCTCCTGCGCGACGAAAAAGACGAAGCGAAGCGCGCCCGGCTAGTCTGCGATTTTCTGGCGGATTTAACCGATGGCGCGGCGATCCGCTTCTACCGAAGATTGTTCGACCCGGCGTTTGGGTCGATTACGGATTTGACGTAGGGATTAATACTTTTTATTTATCACTCATGAGCATTTGGACGCCCTTGGTGATTATCACTTTAACCCTCCTGGTGTTGTGCATGGGCATTGTTGCCTATTTGACCAAATCTGCGACCAACAAACTGGCGGAGCACGATGATGACGCCTATGAGCATCGCAAGGTGTTTTTTGCCGCGGCGATTCTTACCGGCCTGGGTACAATTTTTCTTGAAGGAATGTTTCTGTATTACTTCTCGAGTGATGCCTCTTCCGCCACCAAGGGAAAGGATATTTTTGACGGCTGCAAAACAATCGTCCCACCTCTTGTCGCCTTGGTCATTGGCTACTATTTTGGCAGCAAGGGTAGCGCGAGGCATTCAAAGTAAACCGCCAAAAAATTTCACGCCCTCGGGTGCGCCTTGCGGTGGGCTTCCTGCAAGCGGGCAATGCCGACGTGGGTGTAAATCTGCGTCGTGGATAGACGGGCGTGGCCGAGCATCTCTTGCACGGCGCGGAGGTCGGCCCCACGATTAAGCAAATGCGTGGCGAAGGAGTGGCGCAATTTGTGAGGCGAGAGGTCGAGCGGCAGCCCGGCGAGTTTTAAAAATGTTTTCAGACGCAGTTGCACCCAGCGCGAATAAAGCGGCTCACCTTTCGCCGTAGTCAACACACGCGCCTTGTGGTCCGTGGAAGGCGCAATCGCCCGGTGCGTACGCAAAGCCGCGACGGCAATCTCCCCGAGCGGGCAAATGCGCTCCTTGTCCCCTTTGCCCCGCACTCGCGCCATACCGCCTTCAAGGTCCAGCTGACCCCACGTTAAATTAACCAACTCGCTCACTCGCAAGCCCGCGCCGTACAAAACCTCCAGCATCACCATATCCCGACTCAAAACAAAGGCCTTCGCCTTTTTGCTGCCCTCTTCTTCGCCCTCCTCTTTCTGATTTTCCGCCAATTGCGCCGGCACGGATAACAAAGTCCGCATCTGTTCTTCCGTCAAAAACAAAGGCAACTTTTTGGATAATTTTGGCAACGCCAGACCAACCCATGGACTGGAGACAACGTGGTGCCGCCGCAGCAAAAATTTCCAAAATGCCCGGAGGGCCGAGACGTGTAAATGCACCGTGCGTCGGTCGAGCCCGCGCTGGCTTTCAATCACAAAACTCCGCGCCTGCATCCGGGTGACATTTTCCGGCGCAATGGACCTTCCCTCCCCCTCCTTGAGCCATTTAAAAAAGCCATTGATGGCCTGCACGTAATTGCGCGCGGTGTAAGCTGACAGCCGCCGCTCGCCTTGCAATTCGTCCACAAACGCGTCGAGGTGCGGCACGCGCTCGGGCGTTTTTTCCGGAGTTTCGGGCGTTACGCCGGGCATGGTGACGGCGTGTTTTGGGGAAAAATGGAGGTGCGGGTCGGAATCGAACCGACGAATGGGAGTTTTGCAGACTCCGGCCTTACCACTTGGCTACCGCACCGAATACCGACGAAAGGCCCATTTCAGCGCACCTTGGCCGCCTTTTCAAGCGGATTCCTGCCTAGAACCGGAAGCTCAACCCGGCCTTGAGGCGGTACGTGGGCAGCGCCTGGAAGCCCGGGTCGTACCTTTGGCTGACCGGTAATTCAAGGGCGAAGTTGGCCGTGAGGTGCTTGGCCCAATTGACCAGCACCTTGGGCCCGAGCGAGACCGAATTGACCATTGTGTCGTCCGTCGTGGTGCCCTGGATGGTGTCGGCCGCCTTGTACTCGCCGGTGGCCAGCAACTGTAGGCTCACGGTGAGGTCGTCATTCTCGAAGACCCGATAGCCGGGGCCGCCGGACCAGCTTAGTTCGTTGGAGTAACGGTAATCCGCCCGGCCAGTGCCGCGGATGGCGTAGTCAATATCGGCGGAGAAAAACGTCTTCTGCCAGTTGACATTAACGCCGGTGGCGATGATGCCGTCCACCGAACCTGAACCCAGCGCGATGTCGTGCCCACCGATGGCGCTGAAGGGCGAATTCATCGGCGAAGGCGCGGCGGTGGGCGACTCCAGGTCCAAAGGCGTAGCGTCGCCCGTAGGCAGCTTGACCCCGCCGGAGACGCGCCAGGTATAGCCCCAGTCCGCCGCTTCCTTGCGCAGCACAATGTAATTGGCGACGACCGAAATGTCCCCGAAGCCATCCGACTGCCCGCTATTGCTGGCGGTGCCGGTAAAGTTCATGTTGCGGTACCAGCGGTAGATGTAGGGCAAGTTTACCTGTACGCTTAAACTGTCGTTGATTTGGTAGCCGAGGATGAACTGGGTGATGGCGCTGCGCTCGAATTGGTTGAGCGAGGCGCCGACGGGCACGTTTTTCAAGGTGCCGTAGTCGGTATACTGCTCCGCCAGCGAGGCGAAGAAGTAGGATTGCGTGGCCGAGGTTTCGTAGCCGAAGGCGAGGTCCTTCAGCGCGCCAGGCTCGCAGTACTCGCAGCCGCAGGTGTCACAGGCGCGGACGGAAGCCACACCAGCGACGAGGAGAAAAGTCGAAATCAAAAAGGTTTTCATGGAAAAATAAGTAAGCAAATTTTTATCAGACAGAGCTAAGAACGCTGCCAAGATCCGCAGGCGCGGACACAGAACGACAGCCAAAGGCATGGCGTAAAATTGGCGCCATAACGCGCCCGCCAGCCTTGAGATTTTATTCATCCCGACACCGCCGGGACTTTACCTACGCCAACCGGGGAGGTGGCACTTCGGGCAAATTGTCATTTTTCGGCAGCGGGCTCTCCAACTCCTGGAAGGTCCAGCTCCGCTGGGGCGAGGGCGCCACGGCCACTGCCGATTGAATATTGGGCAATGGCAGGAGGTCGTGGAAGGTCAGGGTCGTCAAGTCGGACTGCTTGCTACGCTCCGTTTCAGCGGATTGCACGTATTTGCACAAGGCGCACGGATATTGGCCGCTTAAAGTAATCTCCATGGCTACCTCGGGAGAATAATGCTCGCGATACTGGCTGTACATGCGGCTCCAGGCGACGGCTTGAACAATGGGCAAATGCAAATTACCGGCTGTGGCCACCGCCATTATCAGCAACATCGCAAACCCCCGCTGGCACCAAATTCGCATTACGTGGCACCTTAGGCCTATTCCATCGAGCGTGTCAAACACAGCCCCCCGATTATTAGCGCGGTTTTTGAGCCTAAATCACAGGCTAAACCCCCTTTTTGCTTGCCGGAAGTGGCCATTTTTCGCTAATTTCAACCCTTTGACGGTATACCGATTGCCCGGTAGCTCAGCGGTAGAGCAGGTGACTGTTAATCACTTGGTCGGAGGTTCGATCCCTCCCCGGGCAGCCATTTTGGCCAGAATTGCAGCACAAACCCATGAACGGCGACTCTTGCTGCACCCCTTCGCGACCCACTGGCGAAGTCACGTCCACCCCCCTGCCCCAGGGAAATGACTTGGGGCGTATTCGCCGGGGCAAGCTGGATGGCATGTGTCTGATTCCCGGTGGCGAGTTCCTGATGGGCTCCAACGATGCCGACGGCTGGCCCGCCGATGGCGAAGGCCCGGTACGCCCGATCACCCTCCAGCCTTTCCATATTGACGCCTGCTGTGTGACGAATGAGCGGTTCATGGACTTCTTTAACGCCACCGGTTACAAAACCGAGGCCGAGCGCTTTGGCTGGTCGTTTGTATTCCACCTTTATTTGGCCCGTCCAGTCTTGGCCCGGGTCAAGGAGCGTGTAGCTGGAAGCGAGTGGTGGTGCAAAGTGGAAGGCGCCACGTGGCGACATCCCGAAGGCGAAGCCACAAACATTAAGAAGCGCTGGAGCCACCCGGTGGTCCATGTGTCTTACAAAGACGCCCAAGCCTACGCTGAATGGGCCGGCAAGCGCCTTCCCACCGAGGCCGAGTGGGAATGCGCCGCCCGCGGAGGTCTCGTCCAAAAGCGCTTTGCCTGGGGGGATGAATTGATTCCCGACGGCAAGCACCGCTGCAACATCTGGCAGGGCAGATTTCCCATGAACGACACGGGCGAAGATGGTTATCAGGGCACGGCGCCCGCCCTAAGTTATCAAGCTAATGGGTATGGTCTCTACAACGTCGCGGGCAATGTCTGGGAATGGTGCCACGATTGGTTCAGCCCAAATTTTCATATTAACGGGCCGCGCGTTGACCCGGTAGGCCCGCCCATTGGCGACCGCAAGGTGATCCGCGGCGGAAGTTATCTCTGCCATAATTCGTACTGCAATCGCTATCGCGTCGGGGCAAGGACATCGAATACTCCTGATAGCTCAACTGGCAACACGGGCTTCCGCTGCGTGCGGGATGTATAATTTAAGCCACGCGCTTTTGCGTGGCGCGCAGGAGTAGGCGCTGCAACAGAATAAAGACCAGCAAGAGCATGCCGGTAATGATGCGCGTCCAAGCCGCATTCAGCGTGCCGTCAAAGGCGATAATAAGCTGGATGGTGCCGACGATTAGAACGCCCAATAGCGTGCCGAACATGTGGCCGCGTCCTCCAGTGAGTAACGTCCCGCCAATCACGACAGTGGCAATGGCGTCTAATTCCAATCCCGTGCCGTAAGTGCAATTGCCTGAACCCGTGATGAACGTATTAACCAGTCCACCCAGGGCCGCCGTCCCGCCACATATGGCATAGGCGGTTATTTTCGTGGCCCCCACCGGCAAACCCATGAGCAAGGCTGATTGCTCGTTCCCGCCGATGGCCAGCAAGTTGCGCCCAAATCGCGTGAATTGCGCAATGAGATAACCGGCCCCTATCACGATGAAAAAAATGATGGCGGGCAACGGATGCACAATGGTGCCGCCCAACTCGGCCTTGATATCCGTCAGATACAAGAAAAACGGATGCTTAACCGTCACGCTGGATTCACTGATCCAAAACGCACAGCCCCGGGCAAAAAACATTCCGGCCAGTGTCACCAAAAATGCCGGTTGTTTGAAATAATGAATCATCGTGCCCATGGAGGCGCCAAAAGCCACGCCAATGGCCACGCCGACAAATATCGCGGGGATGGGATGCCAGCCGTGCGCCTGGACCATCGTGGCGACAAAGATATTGGCAAAACCTGCGACCGCCCCGACGGACAAATCAATCCCGCCGGCAAAAATCACCAACGTCATGCCAACGGCAATCACCCCCAAGCTGCCGTTGCTGATAAACAGGCTCGAGACATTGCGGGTCGAAAAAAAGTAATCGTACCGTAAGCTGGCGGCGGCAAACAGCAGCAGGAAAATAACTGCCGTGGTCAACTGGGGCAAACGGTTGCGGAGCAAGGTGTTCATGCCTGCGCCCTCCGTCCCAAGCGGCCGAGCCAACGGCGCGTGGTTTCTGACTGCATCAGGCAGACGACGATGATGAGTACTGCCTTTGGCACCGGGGCCACCTCCGGACGCACGCCGACGAAGTACATTGTTATCGTCAACGTCTTCAACATCAGCGCCGCTAAAAACGTGCCGAGAAAATTAAACCTTCCACCATTCAATGCCGTTCCACCAACCACCACCGCAAAAATGGCATCGAGTTCCATATACTGGCCGTCATTCATCGGGTCGGAATTACCGATACTGGAAGTCGCCAGAATCCCGGCGACCGCTGCGCACAAACCGCACACGATATAAACCAGACATTTGATACGTGCTGTGGCCAGGCCGGCAAAACGACTCGCCGTTTCATTATCACCTGCGGCTTCAATGAATAAACCTGTTGCGCTACGCCGCAGCCACAGCCACACGACCAAATAAAGCACGATAACTACCAACGGTGCCACCGGCAGGCCGAGAATAAATCCACTGCCAAAATAATTGTAGGAGTCCAGCTTGATGAGCACTTGATTGCCATCGGTGATTAACGGAGCAATGCCGCGACCGGCAACCATGAGAATCAGCGTGGCCACAATCGGCTGGATGCGTAGCCAGGAGATCAACACGCCATTGACCAAACCGCATAGTGCCCCCACCCCAAGGCTGACGGCGAGTACAAGCGGCAATGAAGTCGTTCCGTGTGCCATCATTGTTGCGGCTGCCGCGCCGACAATCGCCATGACCGAGCCAACCGACAAATCTATCCCGCCCGTGGCGATGACGAGCGTCATGCCGAGAGAAAGAATCAGACCCGGCGAACCGTTCTTGAGAATATCAATAATGGTGCCGACGTAGTGGCCATCCCGCTGGGTGATGCTGAAAAAGTTTTTGCTATAAACTAAATTGATCAAGCCAAGCAGCACCAAGCCCACCAAAGGCCAGATTGCCGGAGACTTACGCCACGACCATGAAGTTGACTTACTCATGGGGTTGGGCCGCACCGGCCATTTCGTGCAAGAGGCGGTGCAGGTCAATTTCCGCGCCATTCATTTCCGCGACTTTGCGGCGTTCACGTAAGATGGAAATGCGTGTGCTATTGCGCACAACTTCCTCAATCTCCGAGGAAATAAATAAAACCGCCATGCCCTCGCTGCGCAGCTTGGCAATGAGTTGTTCGATTTCCGCCTTGGCGCCGATGTCTATCCCGCGCGTAGGTTCGTCGAGAATGATCAACTCAGGTTGCGTGGCGAGCCAGCGGGCCAACAGCGCCTTCTGCTGGTTGCCACCGGAAAGATTTTTAATGGGTGTCTCGGCGCTGGCCGTTTTGATGCGCAAGGCCTGGATATAGTGTTCGGCCAGTTTGTCTTGTTCCATGCGCGAGATGGTACGCCATGCGCCGCGTTTGGCCTGCAGGGCGAAGATGATGTTCTCGCGCACGGAGAGATTCGGCAAAATACCCTCCACCTTGCGGTCCTCCGAACAAAAGGCCAGGCCCAGCTTAACGGCATCTCGGGGTGAGGATATTTTTTGGGTTTGGCCGCGGATTTTGATTTTCCCAGAATCGGCGTGGTCGATGCCAAAAAGCAAACGCGCCGTTTCCGTGCGGCCAGAGCCGAGCAAGCCGGCCAAACCCGTCACTTCACCCTTACGCATCGTTATATCCAGCGGGTGCACCGCTCCACGGCGGCCAAGTTGGTGAACTTCCAGCAGAGGCGCGGAAGATTCTGTCGCATCAGCCTTGCTTGCGGCGTCCTTGGCTCCGGCCAAGTGACCTTCTTCGTCTTTTACTTCACGGCCCAGCATTTTACTCACGAGTTGCAAGCGGCCTAATTCCGCGGTGGCGTATTCTCCAACCAATTCGCCGTTGCGCAAAACGGTGATGCGGTCGGTGATTTTGTAGACTTGGTCAAGAAAGTGTGTGACGAAAACGATGCCCATCCCCTGCCCGCGTAATTGCCGCATTATTTTAAAAAGTTCTTCGACTTCTTTTTCGTCCAGGCTGGCGGTGGGCTCATCGAGGATTAGCAACTTCGCCTGCAGATCAAGCGCCCGGGCAATCGCCACCATTTGCTGAATCGCCAGCGGCAGTGAACCCAACTCAGCATCCACATCGCACTTTATTTCCAACCGCGCCAAAGCCTCCCGCGCATGGCGGCGCAACGCCCGCCAGTTTAGAAAACCACCCCACCCCGGCTGGCGACCCAAGCCGATATTCTCGGCCACGGACAGGGAGGAAATTAAATTCACCTCCTGGTAAACGGTACTGATGCCTGCGCTTTCTGCCTCTTTGGGCGAAGCCGGACGGATTGGCTTACCGTTGAGCGAAATTTCACCCGCGTCCGGCGCATGGACACCCGTGAGGACCTTGATCAGCGTGGATTTACCCGCGCCATTTTCGCCCAGCAAAGCGTGGATTTCACCGGCGCGAACCGTGAAATCAACGCCCGCCAACGCGGTCACGCCGGTAAACTTCTTGCCAATGCCGCGCATGGCGAGCAACGGCGGTGTAGTCGACTCCACGGCGGCCATGCGATTCCAGGGTGCGATTAGTACGGCCGCGTCGGCGCAATGGCGGTGGCGTTGGTGCTGTCAAAAACCTGGTCTTTATTATAGGTGATGGCAGGGATGGACTGCTTGGCGAGAACCTTTTCCACGGCATCGAACACCAGTGGCCCAGTCATGGGATTGCATTCGACCACGACATTGATTTTGCCGTCCACAATCGCCTGCACGGCTTCTTTTTCGCCGTCAATGGAGACGATCATCACGTCTTTGCCTGGCTTCATTCCGGCCTCTTCGATGGCTTGGATGGCGCCCAAGGCCATGTCGTCATTGTGGGCATAAAGAATATCCCAATCCTTGCCATGCTTCTTAATAAGCGCTTCCATGACCTGCTTGCCTTCAGCGCGCTTAAAGTTTCCGGTTTGTGAGTCGATGATGGTCAAACCCGGCGTGCCGGCAATGCCTTCGGCAAAGGCTTTCTTGCGGTCTTCAGCGGCGGCGGAGCCCGGCTCACCGGAAATCTCCAAAATGCGACCCTTGCCACCCGTGGCTTTGACAAGCCACGCAGCGGCCATGTGACCCTGATTCATAAAGTCGGACCCAATAAAGCCGGCATACAACGATTTGTCGGCGCTCAGGGTGCGGTCTTCAATGATGACGGGGATATTGGCATCTTTGGCTTCCTTGAGAACCTGATCCCACCCGTCGGAAATCGTTGGGGCGATGACAATCGCGTCTACCTTTTGGGTGATAAAGTTGCGCACCGAGGCGATTTCGTTATCCAGCTTGTTGTCCGCAAAAGTGATCTTCAAGTTAATGCCGCGCTTGGCCGCTTCGGACTTGATGGATTCCGTATTCGCGCCGCGCCAACCGCTTTCCGCGCCCGTTTGGGCAAAACCGACGGTGATGGCTTTCTTGCCGGAATCAGCCGGAGCCGAAGAAGAGGACGAGGCGGCAGGTGCCTGGTCGGACTTGGAGCAGGCAGCCAGCAACGCGAGGCCACCAACGGCGAGACCAAGCGTGGAACGAACGAGGAAGGAGGTACGCAATTTCATAAGGGTAATAGAGGTTAACAGTGGAAAGGGTTTTGCGACTTAACGCAAGTCCAAGCGGTAAAGAACCACCGACTGCAGCAGCCGAGGACAGCATCCCAGCCCACTGATAATTAATTGTTTGTGCATTCTTGGGAAGCTAAATGTCCACTCAATGCCACTCGACTTTATGAAGTCTGGTGGATACCAACTTAATCGGAAGTTCACTTTTTCCGAATTCCCTTAATGCCACCGCCCAAACTTACCCGTGCTTCCGCCACCTATGTCTGCATCGGCGGATTCATCGCGATTGGGAGTGTGGCCGCAATCGCCGCGTTGACCGGCGCGACGTTTATTTTTCCTTCGCTGGGAGCAACGGCCTTTCTCCAGCTCTATGTTCCGCTGGCACCCGTGGCCAGCCCGCGCAATACCATCTGCGGGCATGGGCTGAGCATCCTCGCTGGAGCTGTCGCCTTGCTCGTTACTGGCCTCTGGAACGCGCCGCATGCGTCAGCCGATGCCATGTCCTGGCAGCAAGTGCTCGCGGCGGCACTGGCCATGGCGTTCTCGGGCGGATTGATGAGTAAATTCAACCTCGGCCATCCCCCGGCGTCAGCCACAGCGTTAATCGTCGCGCTCGGCCTCGTGCATTCAGTAGGTCACTTGCTGATTCTTGAAGCGGCGGTTGTGCTACTCACCGTGGTCACCTACATTACCAATCACATCGCGGGGGTAAAATTTCCCCTTTGGGCACCGCCCAAGCCCGGGCATCATTTGTCGGCGTAATAGGGTCGTTAATTCTGCCCGCCTTTTGCTTTACGCTGCCGTCAAATCACGCAATTCGTGGTTCAATTGCAGAAGTATTTGATAGAATTGTTCGCTAAGCATTACCCAACGCGCCTCACTCAATGTGGCATACTCATACTCGAGTTGCTCTGAAATTCGAATCAGTGTGGGCAGGCCCAGCATCCCCAGGGTTCCGCGTAGCACATGGGCAATATTCTTCACCAAGACCCGGTCATCGCTATTAATCGCCTTATGCAGGATCGGCATTCTTTCGGTTAATGCCTCCTGACATATCCTTACTATTTGTCGCTGCAAGGCCGGATCCTGGCCTGCGTGGCGGACCATGCCTTCGCGGCGAATCAGCGGGTCGCGTTTTTTTACTTTCAAAGATTTGATCGTCGGCGCTTGGGCGGCGGGTGCGGAAGGCGGAGCGAACTTATCCACGATCTCAACCAACCGCTCGCGATTCAGGGGCTTGGGCACGTAGCCATCCATTCCACACAAAATACATTCCGCTTCCGTTTGCTTGAGCGCATGGGCCGTCAAGGCGATGATGGGGATATGTCCGCCGCGGACTTTTTCTTCCGCGCGGATGCAGCGCGTGGCTGTCGGGCCATCCATGACCGGCATCTGGATGTCCATCAAAATCAAATCATAACTGCCCTTTCTCCATTCGGATAGTGCCTGCTGGCCATCTGTGACGGCCACCGCCAACTGGCCGAGCTTGTAAAGCAAGTTGCGCGCGAGTTCGCAGTTGATGGGATTGTCTTCCACAACCAAGACCCGAAGTTTGTGGGCGCTCATATCGCGGATGGCGAAGTTCGCGCCCGGCAAGATGGAAAATGTTTCGGTCTTAGCAGTTGGAATCCGAACGCCGCGCAGCGATGTGTTCGTCGTGATCATTTACCCCAAGGATACTACCTATCTACGGCGCAAGCCATCGGGGGAACTACGTAAAAAAACTGGTAATTATCAAGTAGATGGAGAACTGGAAACTACTTGCATCTCATTCTCTTCCAATGTTTAGCAACTTTAACACATTTAAACTAAACCTAAGCCCGAATCACAACAAAACTACTCATTTCCTGCGGAAAAACCCGGTAGGGGCCGTGCCAATCGCTCCCCCAAAGCCACCGCGGCTAAAGCAATAACGAGCGAAACCGCGATAAGCTGAAGTGCCGCCTGATTGTCGCCTAACAACACATCGGTATAGATGGCCAGAGGGATAGTCGTCGTGCGTCCGGGAATATTTCCGGCCACCACAATGGTCGCGCCGAATTCGCCCAAAGCTCGCGCGAAGCCCAGAACGATGCCGCCGAGCACGCCACGCCGGGCCAAGGGTAAAGTGATTTGCCAAAAAACTTTCCATGGCGATGCACCCAGCGAACGTGCGGCGTCTTCCAAATGTTTGTCCACCGATTCAAAACCCACCCGCGCTGTCCGCACAATCAGCGGAAACGCCATCACCGCCATCGCCGCCACGACCGCTTTCCAGGTAAAAATAATTTCCAAACCAAACCATTTTTCACCCAGAGCCCCCAGCCAACCATAGCGTCCCAGTAATAACATCAACGCAAAGCCCGTCGCCACCGGTGGCAGAACCAGCGGCACAGTCACCAAAGTTTCCACGAGAGATTTACCGGGCCATTGCTTGCGCGCCAGCAACCACGCCACCGCCAGCGCCATGGGCAGCGAAATCGCCACAGCCAGCGCCGCCATCACCACCGTGAACAAAATCACGTCCTGGCTCATCGTGAAGGATTCCCCATTGGCTGCATGAAAAAATCAGATAGGGAAAGGACGCGAAACGCAAGTCCCCCTGCCCTATTCCGCCAAATGTTTTAAACACTCGCGGATCGCTGGCGCGAGAATAGCCAGGCATTCGCGCACCGCCTTGGGGCTGCCGGGCAGATTAATGACCAGCGAACGTCCGCGCACTCCGGCCACCGCGCGGGAGAGGATGCTCGTTGGCGCAATGTCAAAGGAACGCATCCGCATGATTTCGCCAAAGCCGGGCAAAACTTTTTCCAAAATTTTCATGGTGGCCTCGGGAGTAACATCGCGGACCGAAGGACCGGTTCCGCCGGTAGTGACGACGAGCGCGCAGGCTTCGTCATCGCAAAGCTGCCGTAACGCTTCAGTGATCAGGGGTTGTTCGTCAGGAACGAGTTTGCAGTTGAATTGAGCTTGTCCGCCAAATATCGCCGCCAGCGCTTCTTCAATGGCCGGGCCGCTCAAATCCTGGTAGACGCCCTTGCTGGCGCGGTCGCTGATCGTGAGGCGGCCGACCTTTACCAACGGATTTGGAGACGCGGGCATGATTATTTCTTCGTTTTGCTCAAAAGCTTGACGTGTTCAATGACCATTTTTTTGTCCACGCTCTTGAGCATGTCATAGAGTGCTAGCGCCGCAACACTCGCCGCAGTCAAGGCTTCCATCTCGACGCCAGTGCGCGCATCCGTGGCTGCTTCAGTCGTTATGGTGATGCTATTCTTCCCCACTTTAAAATCCACTGTCACCTGATTTAACGGTAAGGGATGGCACAGCGGAATAAACTCCGCTGTTCGTTTCGCCGCTTGAATGCCTGCGATTCGCGCTACGGCGAGAGCATCGCCTTTGGGCAACGCCTCCTTGCGCAATTGCCGAATGGTCGCTGGCGCACAACGAAGTACAGCTACCGCCACCGCGCGGCGTGATTGCACGGGTTTTGGAGACACATCCACCATGCGCGCCTTCCCCTGGGCATCGAGGTGGCTGAAGCGGGATTTTTTCATAAAATGAAGAGCGGGTGAGTGAACGTGACTCGGACGTTTTCACCCGCGGGTATTTCCGCAGTGTTGGGCGGAACAAAGATAAGGCAATTGGCTCCCGCCAGCGCTGATAAACTTCCCGAATTGCTCCAGCGCAAAGGTATCAGTGACTCTGCACCGTGCTGGGGACTTTGCCGGGCTGGGCATAACGTCGGCCGGGGGTTGGGTGTGCAGATCAGCTTCTGACTGAGTTTACGGGAGCAAAAGCGGGGCCATGGCCACGGTTTGGGCCGGGAGGTCATCTGCCGCTCCAAAACTTGAGCGACAAACAGGAGAAAGCACGCGTAATGCGAAACCGGATTACCCGGCAGGCCAAAGGCGACTTGGCGGCCTCGAAACCCAATTAGCAACGGACGCCCCGGCCGCATGTTGACACTGCGAACAACCAATTCAAATCCCGCACCTTCCAGTAAGCGCGCGGTATAGTCATGTTCGCCCACGCTCGCTCCACCGGAAATGAGGATAACGTCTGCTTTCGCAAAAGGCTCCGACGCGAGTCGAGCCGCCGCATGCACCGGATCATCGCCCCAATGCTCCTGGTGAACATTCGTCGCCGGAACCCGGCAACTTTGGAGAAGCCCGGAAATCAAAATCTGGTTGCTGTTGCGAATTTGGCCGGGTTTGGGCGTGGCATCAGGCGAAACAATTTCGTCGCCCGTGGTGGCATGGGCCACGTGGGGCAACGCTTTGACGAGCGGATTCACCGCGCCCACCGAAGCGAGAATGGCGAGTTCGAGCGCAGTAAGTTTTTGCCCGGCCGATAACAGCACATCGCCCGCGTGCGCATCGCTGGCCCGGCCGCGAACATTGTCGCCAATCTTCTGCGTTTTTTCGACATGGATAAATTCGCCATCAACTTTAACCAATTCCTGCATAACGATGGCCAAACCACGTGCCGGAACTTGGGCGCCGGTAAAAATACGCAATGCTTCGCCCGGGCCAGGCGCGCGCGCGGCAGTCTCGCCCGCTTTTACCACACCGATGACGTGGAACTTGGCGGGAAATTCACCGGGAACAATCGCATAGCCATCCACGGCGGAGCGATCAAACGGCGGTTGGTCAACGTCAGCTTTAACTTCTTCCTGCAGAATCCGGTGATAAGCCTGGGCCAGCGGCACCCGCTCATCCTCCAGCATAGAAACGCGTTCGCCGAGCACCTTCCAAACCGCCCCCATGGAACCCGGGGCCGGAGGAGTTTTTTCCGCCACCTCCACTTTGGGCAAATCTGCGTCCGCTTCAATTTTCCAAATCGGCACATCGGCTTTGAGTCGGTCCAGTAGTTCGGCAATCGCCGCAAAAGCTTCTTTGCGATGGGGCGCGGCAATCGCGATAAAGACGGATGATTCACCCACTGGCACCAAACCTTCGCGGTGCCAGAAGCGCACCGCCAGCAAACCGTATTTTTGCGCCAGTTCTTCAATGTGACTGGTCAGAACCTTCTTCGCCATGGCTTGGTAAATGTCGTAACGCAGGGCGGGAATCTTTTCCCCTTTTTCCATCTGCCGCACGGTTCCCGTAAATTCCGCCCAGGCGCCAGCTTTGCCGTACTCGGCCTGAATGGGACTCACCGTCCGGTTGCCGGATGACACCGGCATTGCACCATCGAAAAATTTAATCTCCATCTTCATGGGATAGGATCAACCGCCCGAAACCGGCGGCAACAGCGCGACTTCGTCACCATCGGCAAATTGCTCATCCGGTCCGGCATATTCGCTGTTTCGGGCCAGGTGGATGCTCGCGCGGTATTGGGCCAGTTCCGGGTGCAAAGCCAGCAATTGTTCCCAAAGCACGTCGGCAGTGATTGGGGT
>Ga0206895_1139_pt1 | contig 19287 bp, 15 predicted proteins | sample Alteio_BWOrgHeat_51_FD_152967 | JGI IMG/M metagenome (GOLD analysis project Ga0206895, IMG submission 152967) | Enriched cells from forest soil in Barre Woods Harvard Forest LTER site, Petersham, Massachusetts, United States -... | ecosystem: Environmental > Terrestrial > Soil > Temperate forest >...
TCAAGCCGGAGTTCGGGAAGCGTGGCGGCAACAACGATTTTCCTGGTCCCGGAGTGATAGCCGGTCTGGAGGTTGCGGGCGCTCAGCAGTGGTGATGCGGCTACCATGGGTGGGCTGTTGTTTGACGAAGCAATAAGACAATGACCAGGGGAGCGCCGATAATCGACGTGATAATATTGATCGGCAAGACGGTCTGGCTGCCCGGGAACTGTGCAAAGCTGTCGCAAAGCAGCAGGAGGGTCGTGCCGATAAGGCAACAGGCGGGGATCAGGATGCGGTGGCTGGCGGTGTTGAACACGAAGCGGGCGATATGGGGAACGGCGATCCCGATAAATCCAATCGGGCCGCAGAAAGCGGTAATGCTTCCTGCCAGCACGCTTGTGCTGCAGATGATGATCGTGCGGGCCCTCCCCGGACTAAGCCCCATGCTCCGGGCATAGTCGACGCCCAGCAGGAGTGCGTCCAGCATTTTGGAGGACATCCATGCCGCGGCTAACCCGATCACAACGACCGTCGCGAGGATCGACAGCTGCAGTCCTGTAACGCCGCCCAGTGAACCGAAGTTCCATAGCAGAAATTCCTTTACCTCTTCGGGGCTGCTGAAATATTGCCAGATACTGATAAGCGCCAGGGTGAGGCTGCCGATCATGATCCCGACGATCAGCATCATCACGTTGTCCCGTAAGCGCCGCGACAGGGCCAGCACCAGCAGCATGATGCCGCCAGCGCCCAGGCAGGCAGCCACGACGATCAGCCAGCTACCGGTGACGCCCAGTTCCTTTATCGCGAATAGTGTCGCCATACTCCCGCCGGCCAGCATCACGGCGGCCACTCCCAGGCTTGCGCCGGCGGTGATCCCAAGGATGGACGGGTCCGCCAGCGGATTCCGGAACAAGGTCTGCATTTGCAGTCCGCCGACCGAGAGGCCGCATCCGGCCAGTAATGCGGTGCAGGCTTTGGGCAGCCGGATCGCGTTTACGATAAACCGCGAGGTCGGATCGGCGGTCGAGGGAGCAAATAAGATCTTCAGGATATCCTTCATCGGAATACTGACAGTGCCGGTCGACACATCCAGCAAAAAGGCCAGCAGCAGCAGCAACACTAATCCGGTAAGCCGGAATTTCCTGAGAGGTCGCTCGGTCATTGTATCTGTTTGTAATAGATCAGCGAATCGGCAGGCAATGCTCCCGGGTGCAAGATACGGATCAGATCGGCCAGCACCCATTGCGGATTGACGGCACCGGACTCCCAGTAGTCGGAGGAACCCCGATCGTTGACGCGCCGGATATAGCTATATACCGCAGCTGAGCGGAAGGAAGGGAAGGCGCCATAGCGGGCGTCCTGTGACAGGATATCTTTTCTGGAACTTACATCGCTAACATCCAGCCAGAAATCGGCCTTCAGGGCTTCCGGCGCCACCGTCTCAAAACCAAGCGCAAGACTTCCGCTCCCTTTGGTGTCCGACCAGTGGTAGGTGGCGCCGGCGTCGTGAAGAAGCTGCGCCACATAGCTACCGCCGGCGGGCGTATACCAGGTCCCTTTGAACGGCAGCCCTATTATGACGGAAGGCTTGACGGCCGCGGCGCTGCCAATGGCAGCCAGGCGTTGATAAGCGGTTGTGACGCTATCGAATTTGGTGTTCACGAGGTCTTCCCGATCGGTCAATGCGGCCATGAGCTTGACCCATTCTGCCTTTCCAAGTGGTGTCGTCTCCAGCCAATCGGCATTGGGAAGAACGGGGATACCGGCGCTGGTCAGTGTCGCGTACTCGAATGTCGCATCGGGATTCGTCATCGTCATCACCACCCCGGGATGCAGGGAGATCACCAGCTCGGTGTTCAGGCTGCTTTCGATGCCCACCTGCCGCACGCGGCCGGTCCGCAAGCCGTCGCGGACAACGGGGCAATAGACGTAATCCGCATTACCTACGCCGGTGACACGATCGGCTACTCCGGCGAAATCAGCCTGGGCGATATGCGGGGAACCCATCACGATCATCGACTGTACCGGGATGCGGATCACCTGTGCATGGGCGTGACCCGGCGGGACGGCCGTACCGGCCGGCAGCAGCAGATAGTCCAGGGTGTCGGTTTTGCCCGCGGCGTGGTTTGGGATCTTTACTTCCTTATAATCTCCGAAATAGCTGATCGAAAAACCACGTGCAAATTCGACCTGCGTCTTTGGCGGGGATGCTACCGTTGAAACCGTACCTGGAGAGACGGCCTTTCGGTCCGTTCGTCCACAGGCGACAAGGAGCACGAGGCAAAGGAACGCGTATCTGGTCATGGCGCAAAAGTAGCCGAACTTATCTTTATCTTCGCCTTTTTTACGGCGTGATAATTTTGAATTTAATATGAGAAAATTTGTTCGAAAAGCCAATTCCTTTATAAAAGACCTTCTGTTAGCTACCCGCTTCGGTATTCTACTAGTCCCCTTCCGCTTCCTTTTCCGATTCCTCAGCAATTTTTCGCTGCTCACCTCCTGGGTCAATCGATATAGCTCAAAAGTGCCTTTCTCCGATTTTTATAAACCTTTCCGGCATTATCCGGACCGCTCCAGACTGCATGAATACATTGTAAAACAGCAAGGGCTGGATCAGAAGCCCATTCAATATCTTGAATTTGGTGTCGCCGGCGGGACTTCATTTGCCTGGTGGATAAAGGCGAATCATCATCCTGATTCGCGGTTCTATGGGTTTGATACGTTTGAAGGCCTGCCGGAAGACTGGCATTTTTTTAAGAAGGGGGCGTTCAGCTATGGGATACCTTTTATGGAGGATCCGAGAGGGACATTTATAAAGGGGTTGTTTCAAAATACGGTGTATAAATTCCTTCATAACTGGGGCCGGGAGACGGATCACAACGTGTTTACCCGCATTTTGCATCTGGATGCCGATCTGTACTCTTCCACGTTGTTTGCGCTAACCAGTCTGGCGCCTTACCTGCGGGAAGGCGATATTCTTTTCTTCGATGAATTCAATATTCCCAATCACGAATTCGCGGCATGGAATGACTTTGTGCGAAGCTACTATATCCAGTATGAGGTACTTGGAGCGGTGAATAATTTTTACCAGGTAGCGATTAGGGTGACGAAGACACTAGCGGAAGGCATAATTCAATGAGACCCCGGCATAAAAATTTTTAACCGGCGCCGCATTGTAAAATCTATTTAGTGCCGCGTTGAAATCATCACCAAGGCTGTACTTTACATTTGCGGCGTTGTCTACGCCCGCATAGATATCCCCTTTCCATCGGGCCAGGACCTTCCGGAAGCCGATGCGGCCGTCCAGCAAATTGTAAGAGCCGGCATAAAACGTATTGGCGTCGTTGAGCGCTATCCGGTCCGTATACGTGTATGTGCCGTTGGCGTACAGTCCCATCTTCAGGGAAATGTCCATTCCGCAAATGAAGGTCTGCGGCGGAACGCTTGGCAGCCGGTGACCGGAATAGGTAATGGTATCCTGGGTAAAGCTGGAATAATGGAAATCATGCCAGGCATGGCTGACGAAGATCCGGAGGTTGTTGCAAAAACCTTGTGGCCGGTCGATCACCCGCCAGGACACAAACGTTTCGATCCCATGTTGATTGGTGCCGCCCGCATTGACAGAGTAGGCGACGCCGCTCGTGTCGATCCGTTGGACGATGGCGTTGTTGATGTGGAAGACGAAGCCGTCGATGTCGATGAACAGTCTCCCGCCGAAGAAACTGGCCCGGCCACCCAATTCATAGTCGATGCCGTTTTCCGGCTGGAGCGGAGGACCGACAATACCATTACTTTTTTGAAGCTCCTGAACTGTCGGTGTGGAGAATCCGCGGCTCGCACTTGCGTAAATCGAAAAGTCCGGAAGGATCTTCTTCAGCAGGGCGATCCTTGGCGCAACCTTGTTGGTAAACCGGACCTTGCTGGTCGTGGGGGGTGTTGCCGTGATGGCGGTAATGTCGACCGCATTGGCATTGAAGCTGGCGCCGCCGGTCACGGTCCAGCCATGGGGCAACTTCAGGTCGGCCTGGCCGAATGCCATATAGGTCCAGTTATTGAGTTTGTCATCGGTCTGCAGGGCCCCCGGCGTTCCGGATTTATTGGCATAATCACGAGTCTCGAAGAAACCTTTTTGGGCTTCTGCTCCCGCGTTGACCTGAAGAGTGGACGGGCCCAACTCCGTTGTATACTGTACGACAGTCCGGCCGCCGAAATGCGGCTCCTGACGGTATTCATAGACGCGGATCCCGGGATTGGTGAAGTCGGTGTATGCGCCATAGACGGCGGTAGTGTTTTGCCAGTGGTCGCTAAAATGCCACGTGTTGCTAAAACCGGCGGTGAAATTTTTTTGAAAGATCGCCGCCTTTGCCTGTACGGCGCCGGGTGAAGCCCCAACCGGCGGCCTTGCCTGTTTTGGATTACTGTTGTATTCTGCCTCGGTCAGGGCGCCGGGTGTCTGGTAATAGAGATCGCTATAAAGAATGTAGGCATGGATGGTCTGTTTGTCGGATGGTTTGAGCATCGTCTCCCAGCTGCCGATGTCCCGGCGCATTTGCGTTTGTTGCCGATAGCCGTCGCTTGTCTGATGGTCATAGGAGAGGATAGTACGATGATCCCCGTCACCCAGCCGAAGGTTCATATTAGTTTGATTGTTCGCATAGCTGCCACCGGTATAGTCGACGGTCAGGCCTTTATCCCAAACGGCCGGCATGCTCCCAATCAGCACGGCTCCGCCGATCCCGGCGCCATAGAGGCTGCCTGCCGTGCCTTTTATCACTTCAAGGGACTGAACGTTATAAAATCCCAATTCATTCAGATAGGTGTTGCCTCCGGGGTCTGTCAGGGGGATCTCGTTGTAGTAGATTTTGACATCCCGGACGCCGAATGGCGATCGGATGGAGCTCCCGCGGATATTCAGGCGGTAGCTGCCGGGCGAGCGTTCTTCCATCCGGACCCCGGGCGTGAGGTTTATGGCGGAAAGGATGCTGGCGTTGCCGAAACGATCGAGTGATGCTTTTGTGACGACAGCCACGGGTGCGCCGACATCGATCAGCTTCCGGTTCTGCTCATAGGCTTTTACCACCACTTCATGAAGGGGCCGGGTGTCGGAGGAATCGGTGAGAAATCCGGGGGGAGGAGCTTGCTGTGCGGACAGGGTCATGCGCAATAGCAGACAAGCAGTCAACATGCAGCTAAGCTTCTTCATGGTTTTCCAAAGATAAATAAGAATAATCATTATCTTCAGCGCTAACGGATCGCATGAGTAAAAAGCAGCTGAATCGATTCGACCTGGTCATGATCGTGGTCTCCCTGGTCATTGGCATGGGAATATTCCGCACCCCCACGGTAGTTGCGGACCGGACCGGTACCCCGGTGATCTTCTTTCTCGCCTGGCTGATCGGGGGCGGGATTGCTTTTTGCGGCGGACTTACTTATGCGGAGATCGGCTCGAGGTATCCGGTCACGGGAGGGTACTACAAGATCTTTTCCTATGGCTATCACCCGTCGCTGGCCTTTGCCATCAACTGTATCATCCTGGTATCAAATGCCAGTTCCATCGCTGCGGTTGGCGTTATAGGCGCAGAATATATCGGCTACTTTTTCTATGGGAATCAGTCGACGCCGGAGTTTTTTAAGACGATTGTCACGACCGGTGCGGTGACGGTCTTCTATATCATCAATTTGCTCGGCTTGCGGATGAGCAGCAGGGTTCAGAATGTCCTCACGATCTTCAAGATTTTGCTCATTTTGCTGCTCCTTACTTCGCTGTTCGGTCATCATTCCGTTGTGGTCCATCGGCAAGCTGCTATGGCGGCAGGGGAGACCGCACCGGGTGGATGGCTAAAAGCGCTCGCCTTTGGGATGATCGCGGTTTCGTTTACCTATGGCGGTTATCAGCAAACCATCAATTTCGGAGGTGAGGTTCGTGATCCAAGCAGAAATATTCCGCGCGGGATCGCGATGGGGGTAATGATTATCATCGTGCTTTACCTGGCAATCAATTTCGTTTATGTTCGGGTGATCGGTTTTGACCAACTCAAGTCGGCTGATTCGATCGCCGCAACGTTGATGGATCATCTTTTTGGCGCCGGGGGCGATCGCATTCTGCGCATCCTGATGTTCCTGTCGGTGCTGGCATATGTTAACGTGTCGGTGATGAGCAACCCCCGGGTCATGTATGCGATGAGCGAAGAGGGGATCCTTCCCGCGATCTTCCGGAAAAGGACCGCGCGGCATGACGTTGTTATCTGGTCACTGACGGCCTATTCGGCAGCGATCATTCTGACCCTGGTCTTCAACAGCAAGGTGGAGAAGATCCTCAACTATACCATTTTCCTTGACAGCATCGGTTTCGCCACATCTGCTTCCACCATATTTATCCTGCGGCGCCGGAAGGTGCGGGAAGACCAGGATATCTACCGGATAAAATGGTATCCGCTGGTGCCGCTCATCCTGATATTGGCCTATATCGGTGTGGCTACGAGTATCGTTTGGAACGCACCGGTCGCTGCCTTGTATGGCGGTGGGGTGTTCGTTTTTTTCTTTTTGCTTTATTTTGTCATCCGGGCAGTCAAAAAGCGGCGTAGGGCCGTATTAAAATCGTGAGCGACTATGGACCTTTCATATATCATAAACGAACTGGGGGAGGATCGCGAAAACTATTTCAATGCCGTGGCTCCGCCGATCATGCAGACGAGCAATTTCCGGGTCGAAAAGGTCGATCAGCTAAAAGCCTTGTTCGAAGACGAATACAGCGGCTATCTATATAGCCGGGGCCTCAATCCCACGGTGGATATCCTCCGGCAGAAGATGGCCGCGCTGGACGGCGCGGAGGACTGTCTGGTCTTTAACAGTGGGGCCGCGGCCATCTTTGCGGCCGTGCTTGCGAATGTGAAGGCGGGCGATCATATCGTCTCGGTCAGCCAGCCGTATACCTGGGCCCAGCGGATGTTCGATGTCATCCTTCCCCGGTTTGGCGTGACCACTACCTATGTCGACGGGACCCGGATCGAGAACTTCGAGCGGGCGATTCTCCCGGCCACCAGTGTGATCTACCTGGAATCGCCGAATTCGTGGGACTACAAATTGCAGGATATTGCCGCGGTCGCTGAGCTGGCGCGGGCGGAAGGGATCGTCACGATCATCGACAACAGCTATTGTACCCCGTTGTATCAGCGGCCGATCGCATTCGGTATCGATATCAGCATGCAGACTGCCACGAAATATATCGGCGGGCATAGTGATACGGTCGGTGGCGTCCTCACCGGCAGCCGTACAACCATGAAAAAGATCTTTGATAGTGAGTACCTCAATATCGGCAGCGGCATCCAGCCGTTCAATGCCTGGTTATTGATCCGCGGGCTGCGGACGCTTCCGGCCCGGCTTGAGCGCATTTCCCGGACGACCCGGCAAGTCGTGGATTGGCTAAAGGCGCATCCCCGGGTGGAGGGTGTCCTCTTCCCGCTGGACGAGACTTTCCCCCAATATGAGCTCGCCTGCCGTCAGATGCAGGGGGCCTGCGGGTTGCTCAGCTTCTATATGAAGGCGGAAAGCCGCGCGGAGATCGTCCGGTTCTGTGAATCTTTACGGCATATATTCATGGCGGTCAGCTGGGGCGGTCATGAATCCCTCATCCTTCCCAAATGTGCGGGGCTTACGGCGGAGGAATTTGACGCGAACAACCCCGCGCACCGGATGTTGCGGCTGTATACCGGGCTTGAGGATGCCGCTTATGTAATAGATGATCTGGGGCGGGCGTTCGAGGTGGCCCGGTGAAAAAATATTATAAATTTGCCCCATGAGAAGACAAAAACTCCTCCTTTTTCCTTTCATACCTTTATTTGTAACCCTTCCAGCCATCGCCCAGGACAAATGGGATCTGAAAAGATGTGTCGAATATGCCGTGTCGAATAATATTTCGGTCAAGCAGGCGGATGTTCAGGCGAGGCTGGCCAAACTCACCCTGGATCAAAGCAAGCTGATGCAAATACCGACGCTTGGCGTCGCTGGTACGGTCGGGGTCAATTCCGGCCATACCTTCAATCAGTCTACCTTTACATTGAGCACGCAGACCTACCTCTTCAACAGCCTCTCGGCCAACGCCAACGTCACGATATTTAACGGATTTAATCTCCAACGGACCATCGATGCCAATCGTTTTACCTGGCAAGCCATGCTGGCCAGCAGCGAGAAGCTGAAAAACGACATCTCGCTGAACGTGGCTAACGCCTATCTTCAGGTCCTGCTGGCTACCCAGACGGCGCAGACGGCGCAATATCAGCTTCAATTGTCGCAGAACCAGCTGGACCTAACAAAAAAGCAGGTGGTGGCGGGGACGCTCCCGGAATTGAATGAAGCGGAACTCGAGTCCCAGGTAGCGCAGGACAGCTCATCGTATATCACCGCGAAGAGCACCATCGTCCAGGACATCCTTAGTCTGAAAGCGTATATGGACCTTGATGCCGCCATTCCGTTTGAGGTAGATACGCCGCCGGTCGACCAGATACCCATCGAGCAACTGGCGGACCTTCAACCCGACGCCGTCTATACGCTTGCGCTGACGCACCAGCCGCTCCAAAAAATGGACGCGCTCAACATCCAGGCGTATCAGGAACTGGCGCGGGCCGCCAAAGGCGCCATGTATCCGACCGTTTCGCTGGGTGGGAGTCTGACCTCCTACTATGTCAATACGCCGCAGGCCGGTTATATTCCGTATTCCTTTATCGATACGGTCGGGCATGTGGTGGGAACGAATGCACCGGTGGTCAATCCGACCGAGGGCGTCAATGTCGTCAGTAGTAAGGTCGGTTATATTAAACAGTTGAATCAGACCTTTTCCCAGAACGTAGGCATATCCGTCAACATTCCCATCTTCAATCAGGGTGTCCTGAAGACCAACTATGCCAAATCGAAGCTAAATCTCCGCAATCAGGAGTTGCAGCGGGATCAGGATAACCTGACGCTAAAAAACAATATTTACCAGGCGTATACCCTTGCGGTCGCCGCGCTTGAAAAATTCAATGCCAACAAAATCACCATCGCAGCTACTAAAAAAAGCTTCGACTATGCACAAAAGAGATACGATATCGGTATGAGCAATACCATCGACCTCCTTACCAACAAGAACAATTATTACACAGCCCAGGTCAACCTGATATATGCCCAGTACGACTATGTCTTCAAGATGAAAGTGCTGGAATATTACAAGGGGATGGGGATCAGACTTTAAAAAAAGGGATCAGACTTTAAAAAAAGCATAACCTATACGTCACATGAACAAAGTATTTCTCCGAATCCTTATAGTCGTTGCACTTATTATCGGCTTGCTTATCGTGGCCAAGCGTGCCGGCTGGATCGGCAAGGTGGACGGGACCAAAGTAACCGCGGAAAAGGCTACCCGCCGCAATATAACGGAGATCGTTACCGCCAGCGGGAAGATATATCCGGAGAAGGAGGTCAAGATCAGTCCCGATATTTCCGGTGAGGTCGTGGAGCTTGGCGTCACCCAGGAGGGAGACAGCGTGCATAAGGGTCAGGAGCTTGCCAAGATCTATGCCGATATTTATACCAACCAGCGAAACCAGGCCGCCGCGCAGATGGACCAGCAGCAGGCGATGGTGTCCAATATCAAAGAGACGCTTCCGGGGCTGAAGGCGACGATGGAAAATGACAAGAAGGCGCTTGACCGTGAACAGCGGCTGCTCGATCAGAACGTGGTTTCCCGGTCGGAATTTGAAACAGCGCAGTCTACCTATCTCACCGCGCAGGCCAATTATCAGGCCGCACTTCAGAATGTGCAGGGCAATATCGCCGGGGTCGCCAGCGCCCAGGCCAATCTGGACATTGCCGCCAAGAACCTGAGCCGTACGACCGTCGTTTCGCCGATCGACGGGGTTGTATCCCTGCTCAGCATCAAAAAAGGCGAGCGGGTAGTGGGTAATTCCATGATGGCCGGCACCGAGATGATGCGGGTTGCGGATATGAGCAAGATCGAAGCGATCGTCGACGTGGGTGAGAACGATATCCCGAAGGTACAGCTGGGGGATACGGCGCTGATCACCGTGGATGCGTACAACAACCGCAAATTCACGGGTATAGTAACCCAGATCGCCAGCAGTGTGACGACCAGTACCGGTTCAACAACGACGGTATCCACCAATGACGTGACCAATTACAAAGTGCATATCCGGCTTTTAACGGATTCGTACAAAGAGCTTATCGATCCGAAGCGCCCCCGGCATTTCCCTTTCCGTCCCGGGATGAGCGCCAGCGCCGATATTCAAACCAGGACACACAAAGATGTGCTGTCCATCCCGATCAATGCGGTTGCCACGCGCGAAAAGGGTACGGACAATGCGGTCCTCGGGAGTACCGAAGCTTCCGACAATTCGGATAACAACGGCAATGGCGGGAACAACGATAACAAGGACGACAGCAAAAGTGACACCCGGTCCGGCAGCGGCGACCTGGATGAAGTGGCGTTCATCGTAATGCCGGGCGACACGGTGAAAAAGGTCACGGTGCATACGGACATCCAGGACATCAATTATATCGAGATCAAGGATGGGTTGAAAGAGGGCGATCAGGTGGTAACGGGACCGTATAGCCTTGTCAGCAAGACGTTGAAAAGCGGGCTACGGATAAAGGTGGTGGCGAAGGACAAATTATTTGAAGGGAATAAGAATTAACGATCGACGTACGGTGCGTTTTTGGGAAGAATTAAAAATCAGTCTACGATGCGCTTTGGCGTGATAGGAAGCGGAAGCTGGGCTACCGCACTTGCGAAGATCCTCACCGATAACCGGAATCCGATCCGGTGGTGGATCCGGAATGAGGCCGTCATCCGGCAGTTGAAGGCGCGTCATCATAATCCGCAATATCTTTCTTCCGTCCATTTCGATACCGGGTTGTTATCGCTTAGCCCGGATGTGTCCGAGGTCATTGCCGCTTCCGATTATCTGGTGATGGCCGTCCCGTCGGCCTATGTGGCCACGACGCTCGAGGGGTTGGAAAGAACGGCGTTCCGCGGAAAAAAGGTAATTTCTGCCATCAAGGGGATCCTTCCGGATCATAATCTGTTATTGAACGAGTGGCTGGACCGGGAATTTGGCGTCATCCCGGCCGATTATTTTACGATCATGGGTCCGTGTCATGCCGAGGAGGTTGCGGCCGAGAAGCTGTCCTACCTTACATTCTCCGGTCAGGATGAGGACAAAATTAAGGAGATAGCTGCTTGTTTTACAACGGAATATATCAGTACTGTGGTCAATCGGGACGTCTATGGGGTTCAGTTTGCGGCTATTCTGAAGAATATTTATGCGCTTGGCGCCGGAATCGCACACGGGCTGGAGTATGGGGATAATTTCCTTAGTGTATTGATCGCCAATTGCGCCGATGAGATGGCCGGCTTCCTTCGAAAAGTGGGCATCCACAACATTGAAGTTGGCGTTCACACGGCGCTGGAAGGAATATCGCAGCGGAAAAGCGCCAATTATGCCGCTTCGGTTTACCTTGGCGACCTATTGGTGACCTGTTATTCGCTTTACAGCCGCAACCGGACCTTCGGGAATATGATCGGAAAAGGATATTCGGTAAGGGCGGCCCAGCTGGAATTGAACATGGTCGCCGAAGGGTACAACGCGAGCAAATGTATTTACTTGAAAAACAAAGAGATAAAGGCGGACTTGCCTATTGCGGAAATGATTTACCGGATTTTGTGGGAAAATGTTAATGCTGGGGTAGGAATGAAACAAATTGAGCCGTACCTTGTCTAATATATAGAGCAAATCTATAAAACTATGCCTCTCTCCTTCCAGGGATTCGGACCAATGGCCATCATCGCGATGGTGCTCATCCTCTCGGTGGCGCAGGGGATTAATTATCTCCGGGCCCGGCACCGACACCACTAACCGGGTGTTCTTACTCTGTTTTGGCGATCACATCGAAATATCGGTCGATATACTTAACACAGCTGCTATCCTTCTTCTTGTTATAGATGTCCAGGCCGATCTGGTATCTCCCGGGTGGTAGCGCCGTCGTCGGAACGATGGACACGAAACCCGAACTATCCATGTCTTTACGTGAAAGCAGATCACTGGGAAAGCCCTGCGCAGCACGGCCCGTTGGCAGTGGATAGATACCGGCGGCGGATCTTGCCAGTACGCGGACGATATTATCACTGTTGTCGGATTGTTCGCGAATGGCCCAGCCCTCCAGCCGGATAAGACCCGCATTGTCCCGCAAATACTCCAGGCTATAGCGGATCGAATCGTTGCAGCTTCCGACGGCAGATAGTACAGGCTTCAACGGGACGTTATTGTTGGTCAGCCGCCGGAGCTCAAGACTGTCCTGCCGGCGCCGGTCCGCGGATTTTTCCCCAACGGCATACCAGGTATTGATCATCGTTATCTTAGGCCGGTACCCTCGCTGGGCGGTCAGCTGGAAGCGGACCGAATCTACGTCCTCATTCAGCTCGCCGTCGGACAATAAGAACAACTGGAATTCAGCTGTCGAGTTGACATATTTATTCAGCACGAACCCGGCTTCAAGTATCGGCTTCAGCGCCCTGAACGTGCGAACTTCGCCGTCTTTCAGCGTATAGACCATCTCCAATGGGGGAGGCTGATAGACAAGGCTTCGAAATTTTCCCTTCCAGTCATGTTGGATGACGAAACGGGTGAACTGCATGCCCGGCCCACTTTCGATCGCGATATTTTTCCCCATCTCCGCCTGTACGGTATCCTCTTTTATTTTTGTCAAATCGCGGGGGGTCTCTTCTTTTTTTAGCAGCAGCTGGTCATTCACCATGCCTTCCGGTCTATAACGGGCCAGCAACGCGAGCTTTAGCCTGCCTTCGTCCATCCATTCGCTGCGATCGTTCGTGCCGTCGAGCGTAAAGAAAACGTAGTCGGGGGCCTTGGGTGACATATACCGGTCGTAATTGAGATCGTCGAGATAATTGTCGTACGCGACATAGGATTGTGCCACGGGCCGGGGGGCATACTGGAGACCGTTAGAATAGAGCAGCGCGATCTCGATGGGTATTATGTCCGTCTTATGATCCCCTACGGCGCCTTTATAAACATTGGGAAGAGCGGTCATGCTGTCGATCGTCGCCTTTTCCCTGTCATAATTGCGAAGGCCCTTGAAATAGGCGCCGACATTACGGACCTTCGTCCCAATCAGTTTGAAATTCGCCAGCGATCGCATTTCACCGGGGAACAAGCTACCCGGTAATATCATCAGCGCCAGGGCATCGATGCCAAGCAAGGCCCAACAGAAGACGACAACCACTTTTTTCCCCAGATCAGCGGGGGTAAAGACGTAGAGGAAAAGGATGAGTGGGCCGGCCATCTCGAAGAACTGGAAGATATGGGCATCGGCCCTTACAAAACCGTTCTTATACCAGATAAACATCCCTGCCGCGACGAGTAAATAGGTGACGGCGGTATCCAGCCGGGACCAGAACCGCTTGCCTCTTATCGCTTTGACAAGGACGAAGCCGTAACAGGCGAACCAGACGAGGAGGAAGAGGCCTGCGAATCCGAACGCCTTCTTTACCAGTAATTCACTAAGCGGCATGTACATGGCCTCTTCATAATCCTGGAGGAGGTGGAGGGTGGCATTGATGTAGTCGGGAAGGTTGGTGCGGAGCAGCCATGCGCTCAGCAGCAGGGTGGCTATGAAGGATGCCAAAGATACGGCGTAGGTTTTCCAGGTTATTTTTTTTACCACCAGGGCGTAATGAACCACCATCAGGAAAAAGCCGACGTTGACCAATCCGGAGTTCACCTTTATATAAAAAGTAAGGAGCGTCAATATCCCGGCGTGCACCAGGTATATCTTCTTATCGGGTTTGGCGATAAAGCTGATGAGGAACAGGAGGATCAGGAACTGGTACCAGGTTTCCATTTCCCAGCGCTGGCCGATGAGGACGCAGCAGAAAAGGAAAAAGACGGGGCCGGGGCGAAAGTTTTGACGGATAAAGCCGCTGAACCCTATAAAGAGCGCGTACAAAAAATAGACGTCCGAAAGCAGATAGACGTATTTGCTAAGCACCACGGGGTACCGGAGGCGGAGGACAGACAGGGGGCCATAGGTATAAACGAAGTCCTGTCCCCATTTCAACTGGTACTTCGTGGCGAGATGCATGGCGACCTCCCAGGAGCCGTCGATTCCGTTTAAGGGTAGTGTATAGAAACAGGTGGGGAAAAGGAGGAAGACAAAAAATCCGGCGAGAAAGTAGATCAGAAAGGTTCTTCGTTTAGGAGACAGGGGCTCTTTATTGAGCATTATTGCGTTGGTTTTAGTCTAAAAATAGGAAAAATTCCTAAATTCGCGCGGCGAAGCGCCGGTCTCAAAATCCTATCAATCCTATACATGCATATAGAAAAAAATATCCTTATAACCGGAGGCGCCGGTTTTGTAGGTTCTTCGATTGCCATTTATATCAAGAAAAAGTACCCTCAATACTCCGTAACCTGTCTGGACAATCTGAAGCGGCGAGGGTCGGAGCTTAACCTTCCGCGGCTTGCCGCCCATGGAATCCGGTTCGTCCATGGGGATATTCGTAACAGGGAGGACCTGTATCCGTTCGAGACCGGACAGGTGTCGCCCGCGATTGGGCTCACGACGATCATCGAAGCCTCGGCCGAACCCTCGGTACTGGCCGGGATCGGCAACGCGCCGGATTACCTGGTAAATACGAACCTGATGGGGACGATCAACTGTCTGTACCTGGCGGCAAAGGTGAAGGCGGACCTCATATTTATCTCCACGAGCAGGGTCTACCCGATAGCAAAAATCGAAGAGATACAATTTTCTGAGAATGATACGCGTTTCATAGTTTCGAGTCACCAGAAGATAAAGGGGATCAGCGAAAAAGGAATAGCCGAAGACTTTCCGATCGAAGGGTCCCGGAGTTTGTACGGCGCCACAAAATTGTGTTCGGAGTTCCTGGTGCAGGAATTCCATACCTTTTATAACGTCCGGACGGTCATCAACCGGTGTGGGGTGATAACGGGCCCCTGGCAGATGGGAAAGGTCGATCAGGGCGTGATGGTCCTGTGGGTGGCAAGACATTTCTGGAAGCAGGATCTGGCCTACTTCGGGTACGGCGGGAAAGGAAAACAGGTCAGGGATATCCTGCATGTGGATGACCTCTGCAGGCTTATCGATTACCAGTTGCAGCATCCCGGGGAGATGAACGGCAAGCTATTCAATGTCGGTGGAGGGGCGGAGATCAGTGTTTCTCTCAAGGAGCTAACCGCGATTTGCGAGCGGGTGACGGGCAATAAGGTGGCGATCCGGGAAGTGAAGGAAGACAGGGCTGCAGATATCCGTCTCTATATCACCGACAATTCTGCCATTACCGCGGCAACGGAATGGACCCCCCAAATCTCCGTAACCCAGGCTGTGACTGACATCTATCATTGGATAAAAGATAACGAAGCCTTGCTAAAACCAATTCTGACAGGATAACCAGACACTCCATGAACATTGCAATTATAACCGGTTCAGCCGGTCTTATCGGCAGCGAAGCGGTGAAATTTTTTTCCGGAAGGTTCGACGCTGTTGTCGGAATAGACAATAACCTAAGGCAATATTTCTTTGGCAAGGAGGGAAGCAGCGATTGGAACCGGAACCGGCTTCAGGAGACGTTTGACAACTACCGGCATTATAGTGCCGATATCCGGGATGTCGGGGCGCTCGAAGCCATTTTTGCCGAATACAAGACGGATATAAAGCTGGTCCTTCATACAGCGGCACAACCAAGTCATGACTGGGCGGCAAAAGAACCTTTTACAGATTTTACGGTAAATGCCAATGGTACGCTCAACCTGCTGGAAATGACCAGGAAGTTTTGCCCGGAGGCGGTCTTTATTTTCACCTCCACCAACAAGGTCTATGGGGACACGCCAAACCGGTTGCCCCTGGTGGAGCTCGGGAGCCGCTGGGAGATCGCGGAATCTCATCCCTATTTTGCGGATGGGATCGACGAAGCGATGAGCATCGACCAGACGAAGCACTCCCTTTTCGGCGCCTCTAAAGTGGCAGCGGATGTCCTGGTACAGGAATACGGCCGGTATTTCGGGATGAAGACGGGGGTATTCCGCGGCGGATGCCTGACGGGGCCGAACCATTCCGGGGCCAAGCTGCATGGATTTCTTTCTTACCTGATGAAATGTGCCATAACCGGTGACCAGTATACTGTCTTTGGGTATAAGGGCAAACAGGTCAGGGACAATATCCACAGCTATGACCTGGTGTCCATGTTCTGGCATTTCTATCAGAACCCGCGCGCGGGTGAGGTCTACAATGCCGGCGGGGGAAGGCATTCCAATTGTTCGATGCTGGAGGCTATCGACCTTTGTGAGAAGATCACGGGAAATAAAATGAATTACGTTTATACGGAAGATAACCGGATCGGGGATCATATCTGGTGGATCAGCGATGTCAATAAGTTCAAGGCGCAATATCCGGGATGGGATTGGAAATATGATCTCACCGATATCCTTGTCCAGATCAATGAAGCGACGGTTTCGAGGGTTGCGCACTAAGCGTTATACAAACTAATATCTTATAAAATGATCTTAAGCGTTGTTATTCCAGTCCATAATGAAGAAGGTTCGGTACAGCCGACGGTGACGGAGATCTATTCCACCCTGGACCGGCATGGTATTCCCCACGAAATTCTGGTGATCAATGACCATTCAAAGGACAGTACCGAGCAACTACTAAAGGAATTGATGGAGACTATTCCAAGCTTGAGGTATCTCAACAATCCCGGGGCGAACGGGTTTGGGTATGCGGTGAGGGTAGGGCTGGAAAACTTCTCCGGGGACTGTGTAGCCGTCATGATGGGGGATATGTCGGACTCCCCGGAAGATCTGGTCAAATTCTACCGTAAGATGCTTGAAGGCTTTGACTGCGTATTCGGATCTCGTTTTATGAAAGGGGGCAGGACCATCGACTATCCCCGGGTAAAGCTGGTGATAAACCGGATCGCAAACTTTATCGTGCAGGTCACTTTTGGCATCCGCTACAACGATACGACCAATGCGTTCAAGCTCTATAAGCGAAACACGATCAACGGTCTCAAGCCGTTTCTCTCGCCGCATTTCAACCTCACCCTGGAATTGCCGTTGAAATCCATCGTAAGGGGATATACCTACGCCGTCGTTCCGAATACCTGGACCAACCGGAAAGCCGGAAAGTCCAAGCTTAAGATAAGGGAAATGGGAAGCCGGTATTTTTTTATCCTGTTGTATTGCCTGATCGAAAAATTCTTTTCACGGGGAGATTTCAGGAAGGAAATGACAGTTGCTTTGGGGAAGCAGCAGCTGTCTGATGTTCCAGCTTCCCCTGTTTCCCAGCGGCCGCTCATTTTGAACTGACCGCTACTTCTTTTCCCCGATCAGCAGAAATTGTTTTCCCATGAACCGCCAGGCGAAAGGCCAGTTGAGATAGGTTCGTACGAGCCCCCGGCTGACCGGTAATCCACCGCGGAACGACAGGGGCAGGAACCGGGGATGGATCTCCCGGATCGAATAGCCCGCGCCATAGAGGTGCTCGGCCAGGCCAAGCTCGGAGAGGATGACGGTGTGATCGGCGAAATCGAAATAAGAGCGGTAGGTGTATTTGAAATTGGGCCCCATGACCGCTATTTTCCCCCCGGGCCGCGTGCAGCGGAACATTTTTTCCAGAAGTGCCGCCACCTGCTCCTGCGAATCGAGGTGCTCAAGGAAATTGGAAATAAAGACGGCGTCGAAGTGTTCGGCGGGCAGGTCCACGTCGAAAATGTTACCGACTACTACCTTTACCTCCGGACCGGCGTATTTTTTTATAAAATAATCGTTGAGGTCAACGGCATAACGCTCTTTGCAGGGGATGGCATTGATCAGCTCGCATTTTCCCGCGGCAGGATCGAGGATGGAGGAAGGGTTTCCCAGTTTCTTGTAGATGAAAGCGGCGATTTCCTCCCAGGTTAACTTCTTTTTGTCCTCGTCGATACCCCGGAAGCGGTATTCATATATCCTGTCAAAGTTCATAATGCGGTTTTGTTTGGGCGCGAAAATACATCATAAAATAAATCCGCCGTTATGCGATCTGCCAGTAGCTTTCCCTGGGAACTCAGGAATACGCGGTCTTGGGTCAGAATAGCTGTTCCCTGCAATACGTAAGGCTCAAATTTTTTTACCAGATCCTGAACGGCCGGCTTTCCGAATTGGCGCTCAATGCGCTGAAGATCACAGCCCTCCATCGTCCGAAGGGAGATCATTATATATTCGTTCAACTGCTGTACCTCCGTCAGAACTTCCTTTTCGGCGACTAATCCGGCTACCCCGCGGGCGGCCTCGGCTATATATTTTGGATTGTTCGCGATATTCCATTGTCTCGATACGCCGTCGTAGGAATGCGCCGATGGTCCGAGTCCGAGATAGGGTGTTCCCTGCCAGTACGCGGAATTATGCCGGCTCCGGCGTCCCGGGCGGGCGAAATTGGAAATCTCGTAATGTTCATAGCCTGCCTGGTCCATCCTGTCCATCAGCAGGAGGAACTGCCGGGCCTGGTCGTCCGGGTCGACGTCCGGCCGTTTGTGTTGGCGGATCATCTTGTCCAGCGCGGTGCGCGGCTCGACCGTCAGCGCATAACAGGACAAATGCGGGATCTCCAGGCGAATGGCTGTTTCCACGTTATGGCGCCAGCGATCGTCCGGCAAGGTGGGGCCGCCATAGATAAGGTCGATGCTGATATTGTCCAGTCCCTGGTCCTGGGCCAGGCGAATGGCGTCTGCGGCCTGGGCGGCATTATGGGCCCGGTTCATCCATCGCAGGTCATCATCAAAAAAAGACTGGACCCCGATGCTCAGGCGGTTGATGCCGGCGGACCGCCAGGCCGTTAATTTTCCCGGGTCGGTCATATCGTCCGGATTGGCTTCCAGGGTGATCTCCGGATGCGTCTCGAGGGCAAAGAGCTTCCGGACCCGGTCGAGGATGAGATTCAGCTCCGCAGGATCCAGCAGGGAGGGGGTGCCGCCGCCGAGATAGATCGTCCCGATGGCAGCGCCGCCGAGATAATCGGAGCGCCATTCCATTTCTTTCAATAAAGCAGGGACAAAATCGTTCATACCCTGTAGAGAAGCGGAAAAATGAAAGTTACAGTAGTGGCACGCTTGCCTGCAAAAGGGGATATGAAGATAGATGCCTGCCATTTCGGTAATAAACTGCAAAAATAAACAACCTTGCGATACTGCCGGCTGCTGCTGCTGATCTTGCTGGTCCATCCGCTGAGCGGCAGGGGGCAGTA
>Ga0206895_1140_pt1 | contig 19266 bp, 20 predicted proteins | sample Alteio_BWOrgHeat_51_FD_152967 | JGI IMG/M metagenome (GOLD analysis project Ga0206895, IMG submission 152967) | Enriched cells from forest soil in Barre Woods Harvard Forest LTER site, Petersham, Massachusetts, United States -... | ecosystem: Environmental > Terrestrial > Soil > Temperate forest >...
GGAAGAGGCAACGTATTCTTGCAAAATTTGCTTTTGCTGGCGGGCGTCTTGCTTGACCACCTCTTTGTTTTCCGCTTCTTTGATCGTTTCCAACAATACTTTTTTCTGGTTGCTATCCAACTGGTCATTTTTTGCAATCGCAGAATCTTTGGAATATTCGATTAATAAGGCATCCATTTTTTCTTCGAGAAAGAAAATCAGCGCGGCTAAATGCACGCAGTCAAAACGGCTCGGACAATCGCAATTCGTATGCACTGCTTGCGATTCAAAGCGGTCTACCTCGATCTCGCTTTCATAGGTATTGTCAAAATTGCCCAGAATACGGCAATTAAAGCGGATCACGTCATTGTCAAGGCGGATGATTTTTGCAAATACGATTTTATTTTTATCGTACAGCTGCCGTCCTTCTTTTAAAATAACGGAAGAAAAATCTTGCCTAAGCTTACGAAAATTGAGCATATTTTAACCCTAAATCCTTGGTGCGCGCGGTTACCGCATGCAAAGACCAGGTTTTACAGTTTTTTTTAAACGATGGCAACTAAAAAATATTTCGAACGACCGCAAACTTTTTTTTTGACTTGCTGAAAAAAAGAGAAAAATCTTATATTCAAAGCCTTTAAGTGCATCTTGAGGATGCACAACTAGGAACCAAAAATGCGGGCGTAGCTCAGTGGTAGAGCATCACGTTGCCAACGTGAGGGTCGTGAGTTCGAACCTCATCGCCCGCTTTCTTTTTACTATAAAGGTTTTCAAGTGACATCAACAACCCCATCCCATGACCTCATGAAAAATGAAGAGATCGAAGTATCTGTTCTCCGAAAACCATCCTGTCGCATTGAGTTGACAGTCAAAGCATTCAGGCCGATCATCGATCAGGCCCGGAAAGCAGCCGTCAAGACCGTGAGCCGCGAAGTGGCGCTGCCAGGATTCCGAAAAGGCCGCGCTCCGGAAGAGACTATTTTAAAGCGTTATCCTCAAGAAGTTGAAAAACAGCTTCACAAAACCCTGGCCGACTTTTCTTACACTGCAGCGCAAAAATTAGTCCACATTCCCCTTTTAAATAATAACGCGCAAATTACCTTCGATTTAAAAAACCATTCCGAAGAAACTGCAGAGCTTGTCTTTTCTTTTGAAACCGAGCCTCTCATCCCAACAGTAGAGGCCCAGTTATTTGTCCGCAAACCAGTTTCGAGAGCTGTGGTCGAAGATAAACAAATCGATGAAGCGATTCGGCAAATGATGTTTTTTTACGCCGAATGGAAACCGTTGGAAGATCGGCCGATTCAAGATGGTGATTATATTACAATCGACCTTGAGACAATAGAAGAAGGGGGCCCTGCCCAAAAAGTATTTAATCAAGTTCGATTTGAAGTGTCCAAAGAGCGAATGGCCTCTTGGATGAAACAGCTGGTTGAAGGAGCCAAAGCAGGCGACGTTTTAGAAGGTTTTAGCGAGGCGGATGATACGGCCTCTGAAGAAGAGCAAAATACCTTTAAACCAAAAAAAGTCCGCGTATCCATTTTAAAAGCCGAAGAAGTTTCTTTGCCGGAACTGAACGACGAATTTTCCAAAACAGTGGGTGCCGAAACCGTGGAAAAGATGCGCGAATCCATTACGTCTATGCTCAACACCCGAGCTGATGATGGAGTAAAGGAAGCTCTTTGCGAGCAAGTAAGCGACTTTTTAGTGGAACATTACCCCTTTGATTTACCTGCCTCCCTGGTTGCTGCAGAGGTAAAACACCGCAAGGAGCAGCTCATGAATGATCGAGCCTTTAAAAAGAATTGGGATCACATGACGGCTGAGAAAAAAGAGGCGCAGGAAGAAAAAATTTCAATCGAATCTGGGCAAGCAATCCGTCTTTTTTATTTGGCCAGAACCGTTGTCCACCGGGCCAATATTCCAATTACCCACCAAGAAGTCCAACATGAGGCTATTTCCACCATGCATTCATTCGGCCATCGAGGCGTTAATCCGGAAAAAATACCTCGCGAAGTCATGACGTTAGCCCTTTCTAAAGTAATCCTCAGAAAGGCGCAAGAGTATATTCTTGCTGAAGCTCCTCAGGAACAGGCTCAATAATTCGCAAATAGGCAGAGATAAAAAACCAAAAAACTTGACCCGGTTCTCAAGGATCACTACTATAAAAATTAATAGAACCCCTTTTTAATAGGATTTGTATGTCATTAACGCCTTACGTGATTGAAGATACCGGACGCGGCGAACGTTCCATGGATATCTTTTCCCGGCTTCTCAAAGACCGAATTATTTTTATTGGAACCGACATTACCGACCAGGTCGCGAACGTCGTAGTCGCTCAGCTTCTCTTTTTAAAAATGGAAGATCCTAAAAAAGACATTAATCTTTATATCAATTCTGCTGGAGGCCACATCACGGCAGGCCTTGCTATTTTGGATACAATGCAATTCTTAGGCTGCGACATCAATACCTATTGCATAGGCCAGGCCGTGTCGATGGCAGCGCTTCTTTTGGCGGCGGGAACCAAAAGCAAACGGTTTGCTCTGCCTAACAGCCGCCTCATGATCCACCAACCCTATGGCGGCGTCATGGGAACCTCGGATGATATTGCCCTTCAGGCTAAAGAAATTTTAACTCTCAAAGACATCACCTCCACTCTTATGTCCCGCTTCACCGGCCAAACCTTGGAAAGAGTATTAGAGGATATGGAACGGGATTTTTACATGAACCCTGAAGCCGCTTTGAAATATGGTCTCATCGATCATATTGCAAAACCTTCTCAACTCGCAGCGCAAACAGAACGCCGCTCTCCAGAACTTAATTCAGCAGTCATCTCATGAGTAAAAAAAATCCTTCCAATGAAGTAGCCACTTGTTCTTTTTGCGGACGCACAGAAGACATTGTGGAGAAACTGATTTCCGGGCCAAGTGCCTATATTTGTGATAAATGCGTAACTCTTTGCGTAGATATTATCCAAAAAAAGCCTGTTTCTTATGAAATGAAGCTTTTGAAACCAAAAGAAATCAAAGCGCACTTAGATGACTATATCATTGGTCAGGAAAATGCGAAAAAAACGATTTCAGTTGCCGTTTATAATCATTATAAGCGTATTCGGTCTCTTTCTAAACAACAAGAGGTCGAATACAGCAAATCCAACGTCATGCTGATCGGGCCCACGGGATCGGGAAAAACGCTCATGGCACGTACCTTGGCTACAATTCTCGATGTTCCCTTTGCCATCTCGGACGCTACAACTCTCACCGAGGCCGGATATGTTGGAGAAGATGTCGAAAACATCATTTTACGTCTCTTGCAAGCGGCTGACTATGACGTAGCGAAAGCGGAGCATGGGATCATCTATGTCGATGAAATCGATAAAATTCGAAAAACCACTTCCAATGTTTCCATCACTCGCGACGTCTCCGGAGAAGGGGTACAGCAAGCCCTCTTGAAAATTGTCGAAGGGACTGTTGCGAACGTTCCTCCCAAAGGAGGCAGGAAACACCCCAACCAAGAATACATCAAGGTCAACACACAAAATATTTTATTCATCGTAGGCGGGGCTTTTGTCCATCTAGATAAAATGATTGCCAAGCGCCTAGGGAAAAGCACCATTGGGTTTGATGCAGCAACAAAACAGACCTTCGATACCCATGAGACAAATTACCTGCTCTCTCAAGTTGAGCCTGCCGATCTCATCTCTTTTGGCATGATTCCCGAATTCGTCGGTCGATTTAATGGGATTGCCAATTGCAACGAGCTCACCACAGAAGATTTGGTCGACATTCTCACCAAACCGAAAAATTCTGTTGTTAAGCAGTACGTTCACTTATTCCAAGAAGAAAATGTCAAACTCAGTTTCACCGACGACGCCCTCAGAGCCATGGCCGAAAAAGCCAAAGAAACCGGAACCGGCGCTCGCGCTCTTCGCATGATCGCAGAACATCTTTTAAGAGATCTAATGTTCGAAGTCCCTTCAGATCCTTCTGTCAAAGAAATCATCATCGATAAAAATTGCGTCGTCAATCAAGAAGCTCCTCGCGTTATCCGAAATAAGACAGCCTGAGAAGAGAGATTATTGATGATAATGTATTAGTGGGAAGGAAGAATCGAGGCTCTGCCTCGAGCTCCGCAAAAGGACTGGCGTCCTTTTGAAACCTGCTTTTTTTGGAAAAATTAAAAAAAGAGGTTGGTGGAAACCACCAACCTCTTTTGGATTTTAAATGCAGCTTTTACTTATCCGCGCATGTTTTGCAAAACTTTCGCGCCAGGCATTGTGAAAGACTGACTTGTTGCAGCTAACTGTTGCAACAAACTAACAATCTGCTGGAGCTGAGCGCTCGTAGTTTGACTCAGCGAGCTACTTGTTCTTACAGACTGCTGACTCAATATACTATCCGCTTTAGATTCAGCTAATGCTTTGAATGCCTTAGCCTGCTCCAAGGATATGACTCCCGACATAAAAGAAAAAACTGGCTGTAAGAATTGCAAGCCCACCTTCGCATTTTGACCATAACGGAGAAACGTACTTCCTTCATTTGCTGCCATTCCAGAGAGCACGCCGGAAGATTTTAAAGAAACTCCCCCCGCTACCATCGTTGCAATACTTGCTAATAAATCAAAGGTCGTACCAAGAATAGCAGCTATTTTTGGATCGTTCGGAAGCATTAGATTAAATAACTCAGCAAATGGCTGCGTTATGCCTATTCCTTCTCCCATAGCTAACAAGTAGTTCCCCACAAATACCCCAGCGTAATCGACTGTTTCTGTAGAAACTGTCTTGCCTAATCTCGCAGCCGCATCCGTTGCAAGCCCCGCTAATCCAGCGCCATCAGCCGCAGCTCCTACTCCCGCAGTCGCAACTGCTAAGACAGTGATCACAATCACTTTAGCAAGAAGATCAGCCACCCCTTCCGGAACTCCCAAAGACTGCAACCCCTTCGATAAAGGAGTTACCAAACCATTCGTAATTAATTCAGGATCCGCAATCATAATCGTCGTAAGAGCCGTCATCAACAAAGTAGATATTGGAGCTAGCTCTGGCTGGCCAGTCACTACAGCTACTACCAAAATTGTAATGGCAACAGCCTTCACACAGCGGCTGATAATATTCATTCTATGCTGCTGTTTACTTATTTTATTGAGTTGTTCTGTGGTATTTTGCTGGTTCACTAACGCAATCGCTGAAGACTTTTGCCCCATCTCCGACGCATAGTTTAAAGTACTCGCCGTTGTCGCTTCCATATCACATAAACTCGTTGCAACAGTCTGCAATAAGGCAAAAATTTGATCCATTGTACTCGGTCCTGAAGGGGCTAAAGCGACAGCCGGCTCAGCCGAAACAGGAGTTGTTGTCGAAGTTGTCGTTGCTGGTGCCATAGGTGCTGGAGCCATAACGGGAGAAGAGCCTAAGCGAGCTAAACGCTTATTGCCAACCATATCGGCTCTTTGCACAGGAGAAGATGTTAAAATTTCTTGTTTTACATCTTGCTTTTTAGAAGAATACACCTCTACCAGAATGACCGGCGCTGTCGTCTCAGTCATATTCTGTGTTTGCGTTGCATCTACTTGAAGAGCCATATTTTAATTTCCTTATGTATTAAAAATTAAAAAACTATCCCTGAACCCAGGAAGACCTATATTTTTTACTTTTTCTACGAACTGCTTTACTTTCATTTGTAATAAGATTTTTAACCTGGCCCGCTTTTTGTAAAAGAGTCTGAATTAAATTCCTCTCTGCCACAGTAAAATTGGCAGGATCCATGATCATGCTCAAAAGCTCCTCTTGAGACATTTTTTCAAAAGCCTTTTCTCCCACAAGTTTGGGCTCAAGCGCTGATCGCATCCCTTGAACAAGTGCTAACACTTGGTCCCGGCTACCAGCTACTTGCGCTTTAACCTGCAGTTTTTCAAGCGTCTCTAAAATAGCTTTTAAAGCTCCTTCAGTTTGCGGTATTTTTTGCTGAAGTAATGTCTTTGATGCTTTTAATACCATGGATCTCTCTTCTCCCGGTTCTATCCTAATTTTATCATATTCATATTAAGATTTAATTAATTTATAGCGGCTTTACCTGCCAAGACATATTAACCAACGACTGCATCATCCCAAGAATCGTTTCTTCTCCTTGGTTGGTCGAATTGATGCTGTTCTGTACGAGTGTCATAGCTCCCTGATCATTCGATACAGGAACACCCCACGCAGTCTGCTGAGTACTATAATCACTTTGGTACTGAGACATTTGATTAGAAGCATTGGAATCTTCTGGATCAACGTTTTGTATCTCAGTGTTAATAGCCGCTAACTGCGCATTCAACTCATCATTATCTTTGTTCGCCAATTTAGATAATTGGGCCAAGGCAGTTGATTGAGCTAACAAAACATCGTTAGAGACCACATTGGTCCACGCTGCTAAAGAAGCAACAATTGTCCATAAAGAAATAATAGGAGGCCGCTTCTGCGCATACGATCCTAACGTAATGCTAGGTGCGGGCGCCTGAGATACTTCCGTCTCATTCGATGTATTCGAATCTACAGGAACTGTCATAGCAATAACCCCTTTGTTAAAAATTAAAACTTTACTATCTTTCTTTACGTCTTAGGCAACAACCATGTTGCTCAAAATCTGATCCATCATAGAGCCTGTCTGGTCAACCACAGTCTGTTCTGTTTGAGCTGCTTGGTTGGCCATCTGCTCGTACATCTGTTCTTGCGACGCTAAAGTTGCCGCGTAACTCGTCAATGAATTTGAGCCCGTAGAAAGAGCGTTATTCAATTGCTGCACACGGGTCGATTGCGCCGTCACCTGGGTAGAATTAGTCGGATCTGCACCGTAAAAGGCAGCATTCCAAGCATCCGCCGCGCCATCGTAATCCCCTTCAGCGCAAAGATCCCCAACCGTCGGGTTCGGATTTTCATCTGCAGGATAAGCATTTCCCTCAGAATCATAAGGGTTTTGCACATCTAAAAGCGAAGCGCACGCATCTGCTGCAGGTTGCGATGACGATAAACGAGGATCGTCGTTAATTACTTGCTGAATATCCGTTGCATCGTTATACATCTGCTCCATTTGATCGCCATCCAAAGGACCGCTGAATACAATTTCTTGCATATCCGAATACTCTGTATTTAATTCTGTATACGCATCCAATGTGTAACTTATCGCTCCCGCCTTAATCCCATATTCATCGTAAATCGAGCTCAAAATAAGGCAGAGCACATACACTAAAGGAAGCCCAGCTCCAATCAATCGTCCACACCAATCACTTCGAGAGGCAGCTTCTACTGAATCCAAATTCGAGCTGTAACACCACTCCCCCACATAACCTGCCATCCAGTCGCAAGCCCCGTTGTACCCTAAATCAGCGTTAACCAAACCGCCTGAAGAATCGATGAACTGGCTTTCCCATGCGTCGTAATTGTCTAACAGCTTGTTGATCGAATCATCAAAGGCCGTCAACATCGGATTCTCAATTTTTCCTGCAGCATCTGCTTCTTTGTAAGCAGCATCTGCACTTGTTAAAGCTGCCTGAACTGTCTCATTTGCCGCATTTAAATCGCCGCCATTATTGATATAAGTGCTGTACAATAACATTGTGGCCAGCGTTCCTACAACCATATCCGATAACGACAAAGTCACTGGGTTTCCGTCTTTATCAGTCATCGTTCCCGTCACCGTCAAACAAAGATTTAAGGAATCTTCAATCGCCAATACAGATGGATCTTGTCCCAGCCCTTCAGAATTCCACTCGTTCAGCCGCATATTCAACCCGATCATAGCAAAAACCCACACGAGAGCAACGTTCGTACTCACACCTACGTCTTTCGACCACTCCATCAATTCAAGAAGCTGCTCTTCAGCGACCGCAGGATCATCAGAAATTCCATAATCATCGCTTGGGTCAGAATTAATCCCCGCAGGAAAGCAATAATCTGTATACCCGTTTCCCTCTGGCGGCAAAACTACCCCCGAGCTCGAGGTACTTGAAGTTGAAGCCGGAGGAGGCGTCGAAGACGTCTGGCTTACGCTACTCACTGGATCTGTTGATGACATATCTTATACTCCTTTTATACCGTGCCTGTACCACTCATCTTATCACAGTAATATTAAGAAATTATAAACTCAAATAAAATAGACGCAACTCTCTTAATTTCAATATTGATAAAACAATGTTTCATCAGATTCAAAACAATAAAATGCCTAACATTCTAATAATCAACATAAATAAAAAATACACCATCTATTAATAATATAAAAACAACGTCTTTATGCAAGCTTAATGCAGCTGTGATAACATAGTGATATAAACGGAATAAAAGGAGTGTAAACATGACACCTAATCCAAAGATCTTTGAAGAAATGTTTGAGGAGCTATCTGATTTTGATCCAGAAAAGCTCACCTCCTTAATCAGCGAAGCGACAAGCGTGCTTAAAACTGTTGTTGAGAAAGCCAAATCTCCAAATCCTGAAGATAAAGCGCAAGCTACGCAAACTGTTACTGAGCTAAAAAATTCAATTGAAAAACAGGTTTCTTCTTTGTTCGAATCAATGGGTATAGATAAAACCGAGTTAGAAGCGTTTATGTCCGACCCTACGAATTTTAGCCCTGACGAACAAAATTTAATCGATCGAATTACAAAAGAATTAGAACAGTTTAAACCCGAAGGGATAAAAAATCCTGAACCAAAACGAGTCATAAATAAGAAGAAAAGATCTACTTGGCTACCGGGGTAAGGGACTGTTTTTTAAAATTTAAAAAGATAAAAAATTAACCGTTTTTAATTAAGAGGGAAAATTATGGATAATATTACGCAAGGATCAAGCGCTGCGGCATTACCTCCAGGTCAGCTTGGCGGGGGTTCTATTGCTACAGCAGGAGCTTCTTTAAATAACGCCTTGATGAATATGTTCACCTTAATGAATTTGCAGAATAAATTGAAGGCGTTGGGTATCAAAAACAGTATGGATGATGCGCAATTAGGTTCGACTGCGATGATTAACGCGGGTGATGCAAAAGCTCAGGGAAGGAGAATTGAAGCGTTTGGTAATTTGGCAAACGGGGGCATTTCTTTAGGATCATCTGGGATTGCCGCTTATACTCAATACCAAGCCGGAGTACAAGGCAGTGCATTGTCAGATCCTTCTATTGTAATGAAAGAAGCATATGATATAACTCCCGCCGCCGCCTCTGCCGTTCCTGGAGGACCAGCTGTTGCTTCCCCCCTTAGGCCGGCACAACGAGACCGGTTTGTGAATTTTAGTTCTACAGAAGAACATGTTCAACGAATTACACCAGAGTCTATGGCAGTGTTTAAACGTGATTTCCCAATTGGAACCGATGAGAGGACTGCTTTCGAAAGTAAGTTGACAGAGTTTGCAAACGGAACTTCTGCACAGCACAAAATGATTTCAGAAACATCTCGAAGTAAGGTCCAGACCGTCGAGTCTATCGGTCAAGGCTTGAACCATTTGAGCTCTAGTACGACAGGCTTCATTTCTGCTTCATACTCACAAACAGAAGCAAAAAAGGACGCAGATGCGGCCCTTTTCCAAGCTAGCAGCCAAGCGGCTAACGCGGCTGTCCAAACAAATGACAGCTCAGTGCAAGCGGCTGAACAGATTATCAAGATCATCACCGATGCTTATAATCAATTAGCAGCTTCTGGTAATAGATAATTTCTAAAAGCAAAGTTTTTAAGCCGCAGCAAAATATGCTGCGGCTTTTTTTTATCTTGTCATTTTGCTCTTTCCATCCCTTCAATTTAGCCCCCAGATGATCATTTGAGGGCAGTTTTCAGCATTATCGAGAATCTTATCTTGTAAATTTTCTCTCAGACAGGAAATAATGGATTTAAGGATGTGTTCATGCTGCAAGAGTTCATCGAACAAATTTGTTCTGAATTGACAATCGAGCCCGTACCAAAACTCAATGCACGCAAAAAAACTCTCTTTACCCTTAATGAGGATATAAAAATCGATTTTACAGAATTAGATCCAGGCATCTCCATGCAAACCATCATTTGCCCCTGTCCCGAAAAAAGAAAGGAAGAACTTTTTATGTTCTTGATGAACGCTAATTTTCTTGGACAAGGAACTGGAGGCGCCCGCATTGGATTGGACCGCCAGGAAAAATTTATCACGCTCTGTCTTGGTCTACCTTACGAATTGCCTTATCAAGGCTTTAAAAAACACCTTGAAGATTTTGCAAATCATTTGATTTATTGGAGAGCGCAAATGATCCAATTTGAACGAGAAAAAAACCTGATTTAAACAATGCCAGCGCACTTAATAGCAAAAGAAGGTCCTGTAAGAGGCCTTATCTTACATTTCAAAGAAGGGGAAGAATGGATCGTGGGACGCGATCCCGATGAAGCCGATTTTGTCATCGAAGATAGCACCGTTTCCCGAAAACATGCACGCCTCACAAAAACTCCCGAAGGGATCTATTGCCAAAATTTAAGCCACACAAATCCCACTCTCATCAATAATGAATTGCAAGAGCATCCCGTTTTACTCAAAGAGGGAGATCGAGTTCAAATCGGCAATACCATCTTCTTTTTTTCCGAAGAGGATATTCCTGAATTAAACGAGCCTTCCCCTAAAAAGCTAAAAATAAAAAAAACAAAACCGGCTTACGATAATATCTTTGGCGATCTAGATGAGCCGCAAACGAACGAGACCCCTGTTAGAGAAGAGATAACAAGCGAGCTGCCTTCCCCTTTTCAAAAAGAAGAAGAGATCAATGCACATGATACCGTATTTGAGGATCTCGAAGCCGGAAGCGATCTTCCTTTTCATATGATTTCCGAATCACCCCTTCTCTTAAAAGTTATCTCCGGTCCTAATGCCGGAGCAGAAATCGGAATTGAAAAAGATCGCACCTACATTCTTGGAAAATCGGCCAATAGCTGCGATATTGTCTTTCAAGATTTAAGTGTTTCTAGAAATCATGCCCGCCTTCACGTTAGTGCCGATGGCGTTTTAGAACTCGAAGATTTGGGTTCAAAAAACGGAACCATCGTCAACGGGCAACCCATTTTACAAAAAACAGTCATTACGCCCCAAGATATGATCGCCCTTGGGACCACCGTTTTTTTAATCATCGACCGCGAAGCTCCCCAGGAAACGATTTATTCTTCCGTCTCTTCCCATTTTGATCATTATGGGCAAGAAGAGGAATTTTCTCCCGCTGAAGAAATTTTAGACGAAGCGCGCGAACAGACCGATTGGAAAAAAGCAAAAATCCCTCCAAAATATCTGATCGCAGCAAGCAGCTGCGCTTTCATTTTGCTCATCGTCGTCTTAAGTTTCTTTTCTCTTTTCAAATCAGAGTCGGTCCAAATCGTACAAAAAGAACCTGTCGAAGAAATTCAAGAAGCCTTGGCCAAATTCCCCGCAGTACAATTTTCATTCAATCCAGCTAGCGGCAAGATATTTTTAGTAGGCCATGTCGCAACGGCCATTCAATTTCAAGAAATGCAGTATAACATCGATCAAATCCCCTTTATCTCAAGTGTGGAAAATACAGTCATTATCGATGAGATCACTGCAAAAACAATGAACGATATCCTCTCCAGCAACGAAGCCTGGCGCGGGGTCAACATCTCTGTTCCCGAACCTGGAAAATTTCTTGCTACCGGATTTATCCAAACAGCCGGCGCTGCACAAAAACTAAATGAATATTTAAATGTAAATTTCCCTTATTTGGATAAATTAGACAATCAAGTGACTGTTGAAGAAATTCTCAACGCACAAATTACAAATTTAATCGCCTCTCAACAATTCGGCTCTCTCTCATTTCAACTGTTGCAAGGCGACGTGATTTTGTCAGGATCTTACAACGAGACATTAGAAACTGAATACAAAGCGCTCCTTAAACAAATAAAGAAACTTACTGGCGTTCATTCTGTGAAAGATTTCGCAACTCCCGTATCTGCCAATGCAGCGCGCATCGATCTTTCACAGCAATATCAAGTAACAGGGTCCTCTCTTTTCGATGGTCATGCCTATAGTGTGGTTTTAAACGGAAAAGTTTTTACATTAGGCGATACAGTTGATGGCATGAAAATCACTTCTATTGAATCAGATACGATTCTACTTGAAAAAGATGGACTAAAATATAAAATCAATTATACGCTGTGAAAAGATCAGAAGGAGATATTCATGTATGGATTAGGAAAAGAAGCAAAAGAAAGATTTGCTTTCGATCTTGAAAGAGATATTAAAACAAAACCGGGCAGAGCTAAAGAAATTTTAACGAAAGCTGATGAACGAATCCATGAAATCAAGAATTTACTCAGAGAAGGTTTGAACGAAAAAGATTTTGAGCAACTCGGCATTCTATTGCATGGATATACCGCGCTCCAAAAAGTACTGAAAAAAGCAACTAAATAAGGAACCGACAATGGCCTACGACTCAGGAGACCCTAGAGGTAGAGCAGGCAGTGAATGCTTGCCGTTAAGTTTTACTACGTTAATTAAAGCGTATAATAGTATTCAAAATCAGCTGGTCGCACAAGTACGTGTTTTGGCAAGCTCGATGAGTACAGCAAACCCAGGTTCCTTTATTTTACTTCAATTTCAAATGAGCCAGGTAACGCAGATTGGCGAAACAATTTCCACATTGATCTCTCAGGTCAATACGGTCATTAACAAGGCAATCGGCAACTTAGTAACAAGGTAATGAAAGCTAAGATGAGGATCTTACAATGCATTTGAACAAATTTAAAAATGATTTTTCCCTTCTTTTAGAAGCGGGCTTTATTGCGGTCAATCAAGCAGATGAAGATGCCGCTACAAAATTATTTCGAGCAGCGCAGCTGCTCGATCCTGAACACACCCTTCCGCAAATCGGATTTGGCTATCTTCATTTACATAAGCTGGAACTCAAACAAGCTTGTCAAGTGTTGCAAGGTGTGCTTGATAAAGAGCCTGAAAATGAAATGGCCAAAGCTTTTTTAGGCATTTGCATGGGATTAAGCCCTGAACTTTTAGAGAACGGAGAAAAAATTTTGGAACAATCTACCCACTCCAAAGATCCGCTCATCCAAACATTAAGTCACACAGCTCTTGATTTTATAGAAAAATTCGTCAAGAAGACTCCTGGGCCCGCTACTCCCACAGCAAATAAAGAAACTAAAAAGCATAAACACAAATGACTCCTGATGCAACCCCCTCTCCTGATCGCATTGTTCCCGGAAAACCGTTAGAGTCGCAAACGCCTGTCCGCAGCCAGCCGGGTTCAGAATTCCAATCTTACATGCAAGGAACTCCCCCAAAAAATGAGGGGAATGCTCCCATCCAAACACCTACTCCCATCGAACTGGCCAACCCTTCTATGCAAACAGGCGCTCCCACGCACGACACGCTTTTGAATCAAGCGCGTACCGTGCAAGATTCCTTGGGAACCGTACAAGAACAACTCAATACTCCCAATTTAAAACTAAAAAGATCGCAAGCGCATCTTTTACGCAATAAACTGGGAGATGCCAATAACTTCATCCAGGCAGCTGCCTCCAAAATGGGGCTCGAGCCGCCTCCTATGAAGTCTCCTCACGGCGGCGCCATGGAACGGTTCATGTCTTATGTGAATCACGGCCAAAATACGATCAATGAAGTGCAAAGGCATCTGCAATCCATCGCAAGTTCCGGCCAGCCGATGAGCGCCGGAGATATGATGCTAGCGCAAGTAAAATTATCGCAAGCCCAACAAGAAATCGAATATTCCTCCACTATTCTAGGCAAATTGGTCGACGCCATGAAACAACTTTTCAACATTCAGCTATAACAAGGTATTTTGGAACAAAATCCTTCTTTTGACAACCTGATCCATCATCTCGAAGATGTCGAGCTGACAACAGTCCATGGTCGTATTACCGAAGTCGTTGGAATGCTGATTCGCGCTGTCATTCCTCAAGTAAAAATGGGAGAGGTATGTCTGATCAAACGAGAAGGAGAACCCCTCGCTGCTGAAGTCGTTGGATTTACCAAAGATGAGGTCATTCTCTCTCCTTTAAGCGATATGAAAGGCATAGGCCCCGCTTCAGAAGTCATCCCCATGCGGATGCCGATGCACATCAAAGTGGGCCCAGGATTATTAGGCCGGATCTTAGATGGAATGGGTCAACCTCTCGATGTGGATGAAAAAGGCCCGCTCGTCGATGTCCATGAATCAGTTCCTGTTGTCAGAGCGCCGCCCGATCCTCTTAAACGCGCTCTAATTACAAAACCACTATCTGTAGGAGTCCGCTCCATCGATAGTATTTTGACCTGCGGACAAGGTCAACGAGTCGGGATTTTTGCTGCGGCCGGAGTCGGAAAATCGACTTTGCTTGGAATGATTGCCCGCAACGCAGTCGCTGATGTCAATGTGATTTCTCTCATTGGAGAGCGGGGTCGCGAAGTACGTGAGTTTTTACAAAACGATTTAGGCCCGGAAGGGATGCGGCGATCAGTCATTATTGTTTCCACCTCTGATCAAGCTGCCCAAATGCGGATCAATGCAGCCTATGTAGGCACTGCAATCGCCGAATATTTCCGGGATCAGGGAAAATCTGTCATTTTAATGATGGATTCTGTGACGCGCTACGCCCGAGCTCTTCGTGAAATCGGACTTGCCGCTGGAGAGCCTCCTGCAAGAGCCGGCTTTACTCCTTCCGTCTTTGCTATTCTGCCCCGCTTATTAGAACGCTCGGGCAACTCAGACAAAGGATCGATTACCGCTTTTTACACTATTTTAGTCGCGGGCGATGATCTCAATGAACCGGTGGCAGATGAGGTTCGCTCCATTTTAGATGGCCATATCATTCTCTCTTCCGATCTTGCTCGGCAATTTCATTATCCAGCCATCGATATTTTAGCCTCGGTCAGTCGAATTTTGCCCCAGATCATCGATCGCGCCCATCTGGAATTAACCGGAAAAGTGCGAGAAGTGCTATCCAATTACAAAAAAAATGAACTCTTGATCCGCATCGGCGAATATAAACCAGGATCGGACAAAAACGCCGATTTTGCCCTCAAATACATCGACAAGGTCAATCGGTTTTTAAAACAGTCAGTCGACGAAAAAGTCTCCTTCGAAGAATCTCTTCGCCAGCTCAAAGCGCTTTTTTCGTAGCAATTTAGTTGAAAGTTTTTTTTAGGGCTTCGCCCTTACCCACCAAAGGACTAACGCCCTTTGGAAACCCTTTGTTGATTTAAAATAAATATTTTTGTTTTTTGATAAGTTCCATTGTCTTTTTATTCCTTGTCTGTGGCACAGAACAACTGACCAAGGTTGAGAAAAATCTCAATTTTTTTTCGGCTATCTGCCATACTTGGTCTTTCATTCGGAGTTATATGAGTAGAAGAGTTGTCACTGTGATTACAGCAATTACAAAAGATAGAATAGTCATTGGAGAATTGGAATTCCTTCATGCGAAAAAACATTTCTCCATGCTTCCGGATGATATGCTGCTTGAATTAATTGAAAGAGTACTGAAAGATCCAATTAAAATTTTTGAAGAACAAAAACCTCATCAATACTTTCTGTTTTATCGTCTTGACAACGGCCAGTACCTCGTTGTAGTTATAAAGAAAATAGACTGCGGAAATTATTTTTCAACAATATACAGCACAGGTGATACGATTCGCCCAAAACATAAGAAACTAAAAGAGGTTAAATTATGAAACGAGGAGAGGTGTTTTTTCACCCAATGGAAGGCTCTGGCCAATTGAGTATTTCATGGAGTGCTGCACCGAAAGGAGCTGCCGTAGAAGCAAAAAAAGGAAATGGTGTCGGTTTTTTTTCCACCAAGGGTGATTTGTTATCAGTCATTTTCGATGATGTATCCACGCCAGAAGACTATCAGGTGCTTGAGTTTAAAAAATATAAAATTGAAATATCTGTAAAAACTGGGATTGTTAAACATAAAGTGACTCAGTTAAGCCGCTCAAAAATAGCTAAGATGACAAAAAAAACAATTCACCCAGTCTTAAAACATTCTCGATCCAAAATAAAGCGCTAATTATAAATTAACAAAAATATCTTTCGGCAAGAAACCCGTAACGAATAAGAACCAAAATTAAAGTCCAAAACCCTGCATGTTTTCCTCAGTTAGTCCAGAAAAAATGGACATACTCAGGAAAACTTTCCAATCCATGCCGTTTTTAGGTTAATATAAAAACCCAAACAAATAGAGAGGGATTTTTTTACCAAAGCCGATTTTCATATCATCCAAAATCAAATAACCATTTTGTTCTTGTCGGATTTGGGCATCTTTTTTATTTTTGCCGCCAATTTCCATCACCCACTGATCATCTACCAAAAAATCCCCTTTATCATGTAAACATACTTTGTGCTTACTGCTTACTTGATTCACAAAAAACGTTTCTCGGATTCCCCCACTATCCAATTCTCTTTTCAAAGAACGATTGATTGCATGAAGCAAATTTGGATTATTGATATAAATTTTAGCAGGTTTTCGGATCAAATTGTTCCCTTTTCCAAAAGGAAATACATCGGTTAGCAAACCACAGTGACTTAAGTATTCTAAACAGTTATACACAAGATCTCGAGAAACACCTAAATTTTTACTCATTTTATCTACATTGGGAAGCAAACCGTTAGAGGTAGCAACTAGCCAAATGATCTTTTTTAAAACAGGCAAAGTAGTCTGCTTTAAATTATAAACAACCGCAACATCTTCAAAAATTACTTTTTCAATCACATTTGTCAATTTTGAAAAATAATCTTCTAATCCTTCCAGAAAAAATGGATAATAACCATATTCTAAATAATTTTTAAAATATTGAAAAACAGAAGTATAGTTAGCTGAAATCGCGACATGGTTTTCCAAAACGTCTGTTAAATTCAATAGCGGTAATTGTATATCATGGGCAAAGTATAAATATTCTCGAAACGACAGGCCTAAAAGTCGGTGATAAACTACACGTCTGGAAAGATCCCCTTTGCTTTGATTTAAATCTAAAGAAGAGCTTGCGGAAAAGACAATTTGCCTTCCTTTGTATGTATCCAATATGTTTTTAATTTCAATTGACCAATCAGGATATTTATGTACTTCATCAATATAAAGAGCTTCTCCCTTTTCCGAAAAAAAATCTTTTGCAATCCGGCTTAATCCGTAAGAAAGAACTGCAAGGTTATCTGCTGAAATATACAAAGCACGGTCTGGAGTCTGGTATCTTTCTAAAAGGTCCTGACAAATCATGGTCGTTTTGCCAACTCCACGATCTCCCAAAATACAAATACCAGCTGACTTCCAATTTATTTGCGAATACAAATAACGAGAAGCCGCAATCGGCACATTCGACATGACCTCTTGATGAATCTGCACCAAATCTTCTAACATACCCCCCCGAAGTGTAGTCTTTAGACTACATTTTTACGTCAATTCTGTCGAACAAAAAAGACACTATTGTTAACTTATTGATAATTAAGAAGATATGGGCATAAAAAATGAGAAGAATATAAAACTCTTAATTTATCAGCATTTTATCGGCCTGATGATTATGTGCAAAATGCGATATAGAGCGTATATTATGCCGATAAACTTCAATCCTGTGTATTCAATCAACCTCATAATCGCAAAATACTTGATGCGAATTGAGGCTGCGAAACAAAAAATTTACTTACTTCCCGTCAATCCGAGTGTTTTAGCCTCCTTGCGGGAAACAGCTAAGCTATACACGACCCATTATTCTACTATGATTGAAGGAAACCGTCTAAATTCTGATGAAGTCAAGGAAGTCTTGACTTTGAAGGGACATTTTCCTGGACGTGAACGAGATGAATCTGAAGTTAAGGGATATTATACCGCCTTAGCGCAGCTTGAGCAATACGCTGCCCAAAAACATCCTATTACCGAAAAAACAGTCCAATCGCTTCACGCTTTAGTCATGAGCGATGGCCGAGCTAGAGTCGCGCCAACTTCTTATCGCGATGGACAAAACGTGATCAAAGATGGTTCCACAGGAACGATCGTCTATATGCCGCCCGAATCTAAAGATGTTCCTGGTTTGATGCGAAATTTAGTTGCCTGGATTAAAGAAAGCGAAAAGCTGCCCTGTCCCATTATAGCCGCGATTGCTCATTATCAATTTGCAACCATCCATCCTTATTATGATGGCAATGGCCGTACCGCCAGACTATTGACTACATTAATTTTACATCTTGGCGGATATGATTTAAAAGGCCTGTATTCGTTAGAGGAATATTACGCAAAAAATTTACTCTCCTATTATCGCGCGATCAGCATTGGCCCCTCACATAATTATTATTTCGGTCGCATTGAAAGTGACATTACAGGTTGGATTGAATATTTTATGGAAGGAATGGTTTTTGCTTTTGAAAAAGTGGTCTTCCAAATGACTGACTCTCACAGCAGGGGTGATAAAGACTATTCTGATTTAATGAGGACCTTAGATCCCAAAAAACGCAAAGCGTTAGAGCTATTCAAAAACTACGATGTCATCACAAGCCATCAAATTGGCGATTTATTTGGGTTTCAACCTCGCACAAATACAACGCTTTGTAAAAAATGGGTAGAGTCTGGATTTTTAGAAATCGTAGATCCCTCGAATAAGGCAAGAAAATATAAGCTCGCAGAAATTTATAAAGCTCTAATTACAATTCGAGTATTTTAAATACGTTCAATAACAATAAAATATTAAATAATTGTTTAGAAACAATTTCGGATATCACAGATCAAGAAAGGATTTGGATTCGTGGAGAAGGTCCAGAATGCGCTGAGTATACAGAATCAATTTGTCATTTTTTTGATGATGGGATCCGGTAATCTCTAACTATAAAAACAGCTATCCTATTATAGGAGAGACAAGAAGTTTTTCAAGTTCTTCTAGAGACATCTCAATGATTACGGCAATATCAGGCAATGACATATCAATGGAAAGAAGCCTATGTGCTAATTTAGCTTTTTCTTCCGTTTTTCCCTTTGCGATCCCTTCAAGAATCCCTTCAGCTCTTCCTTTAGCAATCCCCTCTTCAAGATTCCCTTGAGCGAGAGTTTTTGCAGTACTGATGGCATCCCAATATTTGTTATACCCTTCTAGCTCTCCTTTTGTATAACCAGCTTCTTCAGAAAGAGCGCAAGCTTCCCTAATTTCTGGAACAGCCAAAAACTCTTCAGGGACCGTTTTGGTGTTTTCATCTAGTTCTGAGAGGAAACGAAGCCAAAGCACCTGTAAATATTTTTCAGTTTTATTGACCGGTTTGAACTTTGGCAGCTCTATAAAGAGAAACTCTAACCCTTCGATCTTTTTTAGAGGGTCT
>Ga0206895_1141_pt1 | contig 19164 bp, 19 predicted proteins | sample Alteio_BWOrgHeat_51_FD_152967 | JGI IMG/M metagenome (GOLD analysis project Ga0206895, IMG submission 152967) | Enriched cells from forest soil in Barre Woods Harvard Forest LTER site, Petersham, Massachusetts, United States -... | ecosystem: Environmental > Terrestrial > Soil > Temperate forest >...
GGATTATTGCTTATTTCTGTTTATCAATTTAGTCGTTTTCTTATTTCAAAACAAGGTGCGTTATTAGCGGTTTTTCTGATCATGACTATGCCCGGAATCACTGCGGCTGCAAAAGATTTTTATATGGATATGCCTCTTACTGCTGCGATCGCTTTTGTTGTATGGCAATTATTTAAAACGAACGGATTTCGTAATACACGAGAAAGCGTGATGTTTGCGTTATGTTTTGGGCTGGGTATGTGGGTGAAAGAGGTGTTTATTCTTTATCTGGGGCCTGGTTTATTGATTTATTGGCTAAATATAATGAAAGATCAATCAACTGAAAGGCGTAAAAGATTAATTAACTTAAGTTACAGCGCAATAATCGCCTTGAGTTTGGTTTCTATTATTTATTTACCTATTATTGTGCCAATGTTAAAAAATTATATGACATCCGTTGGTGATAGTAACGGCCATTTTTACGCGCGCCCCTTTGCTATGAATGAAATAGGATATTATACCTATTATTTTGGAATTTTATTGAATTGGGAAGCGTCGTTTTTTTATGTTGTGGTCCCGCTCATTATTTTTTATATCACACTTATTATGCGAAAAATGGGAGAAGCTGATCAAGTAAAAATAAATATGCATTCATTCTTAACGATAGAGTGGTTAGTTATTTTTTCTTGGATTCTCATTCCCTTGCTTGTATTGACATTCTGTGTAGAAGATTCCTGTAGTCGTTTTGTCATACCTATTTTGCCCGCCATTGCATTTTGTTCAGCAAAAATAGTGATAGCTATTTCCAATTTAACCCTGCGGAAAATAATTATTATTTTTTTAATTAGTATAGGCTATCTTAATTTTTATGCGCAGTCATTTGGCATTTCGTGGTTACCACAACAAATGATTTTTAAAAATGCTTTACTATGGGATCAGCAATATAATCGCAGTCCTTATTTTAAAACGGGAAAACCTCAGCAAGAAAATTGGTTTATCTTATCTATCTTTGAGATTATGAAAAAAAATATTCCTTCTGGATGTAAGACGCCTAAAGTGGCTTTATTAGTTGAGTCACCACTTTTTAATCAGGCTGTTTTTGATAGTTATAAAGAGTTGTATCATTATTCCTTTCAATTTGAAACAATTCCCGTCGCAGTTTCTCTTATAAATAAAGAAAAAGTATTTCAGCATATGAAAAAAGTGCCTTTCGAATTTTTAATGATAAGATCATTAGGAAGCGTAGCCAATACGGTTACTTATTATAAAAAGATTGCACCAACACTACCACTTGTGAAAGCTATGGATTATTTTTTAATGTTAATCAATCAGGGTGTTTATGATGAGATTGGAAAATTTTCAATGCCAGATCATAGCTTTATCACTCTATACGTCCTACATTCTGCCACCGTATTATCATCTCCATATTCATGATAAATACATGATAAATATATGTCTTGCATTTAAAAAGAAATAATCTCCTGAAGCTCTGGTCGATAATAATGTGCCTTTCCCGTTTTAATTAAAAGATTTTGAAAAGGCGAAAAAGACGCTTTTGTGTGGGTATGTCCGCATAACACCAAAAAATTTATTGTTGGATTTTTTTGTACAATAGCTGAAATGACATCTCCCGTTGCTTTTGATGAAAAATAAGGTAACCAATCATCATTGCTAGGTTTATCTTTGTACCAGGCGCATTCAGGAAAGGGTGGGACATGGGTTGCAATAATGATATTTTTTATAGTTGCGTGGATCGCTTTCTCGAGTGTTTGTTGAAGTGCTTTTGCATCTGCATCCGCTAATTTTTGCATTTGATCTTTTAGGCTAGATTTACTCTCCAAAAGGGCTTGATACAATTCAGTAATAAAACGACTGTCATTTAAAGTAAGGGAGCTATGGTCAAAGTCGCCATAGCGTGCATCAGCCCAACCATCTTGTCCTACTAGAAAGGTATAATGATTTATCGCTATCATTTCAGGCTTTCCTAGCCAAATTATTTTATTATGCTGCGCGCAAAAGTTAAGAATTTTTTCACGAACACGCCTAACACCTCCTGAATAATAATCGTGATTACCTAATACGAAATAGATAGGTTTATCTGTATGCATACTAAATTCACTTAACAATTCACAGACACTATTCGCTTCAGCGATATCACCTGTCATTAAGATGGCATCCGTAGTGCTTTCATTGATGCTTTGGTAGAATTTTTTTCTATCTGTCATTTGCAGAAAATTTAGATGAATGTCTGTTAGCCAGGCTAGTTTGTGAAAGTCCATTTATTTTCCTAAATTAATATTAAAGTAGTTTAAATAAGTTGATAAGGTTTTTATAAATTTATTATGATGGAAATAAATTTACAATCTAGTTTTCATCTGTCTTTGGTAGTTCATCAAATCGTTGCAAATCGTTTAGTTTATTTTCCCATGAGGCACGGCTTGCATAAAAGATATGGGCCGTTGGTTCTAAATAAGCATTATCATCTAATGTACCTGCAGGTAAAACGACGTGAGATTCGCCTTCTCGTCGAGGGAGAGGGCTGCCACACAACTTACAGAACGCGCGTTCTTTTCTCGTATCTTTTAACTTGAAATAAGTGATATTATCTTGACCTTGTTCCCACACAAGTTGCGCATCATTAAAGAAAACATTGGCGCCATGAATCGTGCCTGTTTCTTTTCTACATCGACTACAATGACAAAAGTATATTGCATTTGGTTTTTCTGCCGTGATGGTATAGCGACATGAACCGCATAAACATTCACCTTTATATTGATTCATTTGAAATGGCTCCTAACACGTAAAAGGACCTGGTTATGGATAGGTATTATTGGGATTCAGATCATTGTATATCCAGAACTCACAGAACCCAAGAAAAAGGCATTATGAAATTTTGTAAAATATTGACCAACTATTGATCTTAATATATACTGCAGCCCATTAAATATTCGCCATTCTTAGAGATTCGTTATGTCAGCATCTTCCAAAGATATACCTGTTAAAGCTTTTTCTTTTAATGCATTAACGTTTAAAAACAATCCGGATTTGGTAATGAAAGATTGCCTAATACATCCGATCACCGGCATTACATTTATTTGGCACATAAGCAAAGGTAATGAGTTTGTAACAAAATATAAAAATAATCGTCCTGAAATTGAAATGAATGCCACTAAAGAATGGCAGGTAAAAAGCCAAGACCGAATACAATCCTTACATTTCTTAAGTGATGGTTATATGATGGCAAAGTATGAAAAATACATTGTCGTTGCCGATGAACATTTAAAGCGACTACGAATAATAGCGTCTTCTTCTACACCAGCCATAAGTTTAAGTGCCCCAGAATTCTGTTGCATCGTTTATGTACGTTATTGTTATTATAATAAACTATATTCTCTTCACTTATCAGAAGTAGATGGTTATGGTAAAGGAACTAGTTTTTTACTGGACGACGTTTTGGGGGCACCTGACAGACATATTCATTCTTTCATACCATTATCTAAAGATGAATTTGTGATTATGGGTTATAAAAGCAATTATGAACCTTTCTTTAGATTTGTCCAAGTAGCACGTGGGCAAGGTGAACAAACCTATTTCCGTATATTTTCTAAAGAACTAGAATTCAAGTTACCTATTATGGGATTTGGTAGTTCACGTCTATCACTTATCAAAACAACATCATTGTCTGTGATTTCTGGCAAAGAAAGAAATGGTGTGGTGATACGTTTTTGCTTAAGCGGTGAAACATATTTTATGTATGTTCATAAAAACAGAGAAGGTTTTTGGGTAAACGCGGGTCTTGAGAGAACCGAGTATGTTGCACGCGATTCTAAATTAGAGCCTGCGTTTGCAAGAGATTTTTATATCGATCAAAATACGATAACGCCATTTCCAGTGTGCCGTATGTTGGTTTCCGGGAGTGGCGAGTCATTTCTCTATGATGTCGTCAGAAACATACGCTTGCCGTATTCAAAATATCACATCACCTCCCAAAATCACTTGTTGGTAGAGGATGAAAAAGCCATGCTTACTATGCATGCTCCTGTGCTTTTTGAAGAACTTTTAGAAACAAGAGTCCCACAACAATTTAGAAAAGTTCCCGTGTGGAGAGATTTACCACCAGGCCTATCTACTTTAATCGGTAGTTACGTTTCCAGCGCAATTTTATTTTTTGATCGAGTACCTGAGCTTGAAATGCAGCCTGAATTATATTTCATAGAAATGACCGCAGATAAAGCAGCTCGTCTATTAGCGGATAACGAATATATGTTTAGAACCTCAGATGACTCTCGAGCAAAGTCACTGAATTGTTTTTTAACGTATAAAAATCCAGAAACAAAAGAATGTGTTCATGAACCAATATTATTACCACCAGGACATAAGGCTGTGGTGAACTTTATCCAACAGACTCTTGCCAAACAAGCAGAGAAAGGTCTCACCTTTAGAAAGCCATCAATAAATGATGCGGTAGAATCAAAATCTGTAAAAAGTCCCTAAATAATTTTCAAGATTGACCCAATTGTATTATTTAATTTTTAGAGAGAAAAATATGAAGCATATAGGTATTGTTGATATTACTACTATTGGTGCTTGTATCTGTGCAAATGCAATTGTTGCTGAAGCTGCAAAAGAAGATTTATTAGGCCGGCATCCTGAGTTTACTATGCATGCATTTTCTTTTTATCGCTATAAAGAATTAGTAGTTAAGCAAAATTGGAGTGGATTGGCAGATGTTATATTGGAATCTATTGCAATATTAAAAAACGCGGGTGCAGAGTTTATTATTATACCTTCGAATACTCCACATTATGCAATTGAGATTATTCAAAATAAATCTCCATTACTCGTGATTAATTTAGTAGATGTCGTTGTTGATGAGTGTTGTAACAGAAATTATAAGCAGGTTGCGATACTTGGAACTAAATTTACTATGCAAGGTGGTTTGTATGAAAAGCCATTAAGAGAAAAAAAAATCATGCCAGTTATTCCGGATGAAAGAGCATGTGAGAGAATTAATGATCTAATCATGAATGAAATAATTCCTTCTAAGGTGAGTCCTGACACAGTGGAAAAAGTCAAAAAAGATATTAAACAGTTAAATTGTGACGCCGTTATTTTAGGGTGCACTGAATTACCTGAAGTATATGATGAAAAAAAACTTGGTTTGCCTGTGATTGATACAACACGATTACTAGCATGTAAAGCGTTAGAGTTTTCCAAAAGGATTTGAGCTAAAAGATAAGTTTGATAATTAAATTCAAAATGAGAAGGCAGATGATTGACCCTAATAATACTTTTCCTATTAACAAAACAAAGCGTCTTTGTTTTTTAAAAAATATAATCAATAATCCAAATATTATTGTAGGAGATTTTACTTACTATGATGATCCAGATGACGTACACAATTTTATAAAAAATGTATTATATCATTTTGATTTTATTGGAGATAAATTGGTTATCGGAAAATTCTGTCAAATTGCTACAGGTGTCAGATTTATAATGAATGGTGGAAATCATATGCTGACTGGATTTTCTACTTTTCCGTTTGCAGCTTTTGGTAATGAATGGAGTGATGTTCCGCTTATACCTCTCTCTAAAGGCGACACCGTTATTGGTAATGATGTTTGGATAGGAAACTCAGTCACTATTATGCCTGGCATAAAAATAGGGGATGGTGTCATTATTGCCTCCAATTCTGTGGTTACTAAAAATATCGAGCCATTTAGTATTGTGGGTGGAAATCCTGCGAAGCTTATTAGAAAGCGCTTTGATAATCAGACTATTAATAAATTACTAAAGATTCAGTGGTGGTATTGGCCCATAGAAAAAATCACAAAACATGCAGCTGAACTTGCTAGGGGAGATATTGAATTATTAGATTAATAGGGAGGTAAACCCAATAATAAAGAAAAAACGTTAGCTTTTGATTCTTTGCTTGCCCCTCTTGTTGCACAACTATCATCTATGATTTTCATCGAAAAAAACTGAAGCCAAATCTAAGCGCAATTTTCTAAACTTTAAGGAGGTGATAGCCCCTAAGATTTATGTCTTAGATTTGTCGATCAGTTTTCATATTAATATACTATTATCATCCTATAACTAATTTTATAACTTACGAGTTACAGAAGGCGTAGTTGATGCTGCTGCTGGAGCCTCCTCTGCGGCTGGTGCCAAGGATGCGTGAGCGGGCGCTTGCGTACTGGATGATGATTGTGAGCTACTACTGCTGCATAAAGTTGTAGTTGGAAGTAAGGCCTCATGGCGCGATCGGTAATCTTCCAGGCACTTTAACATTCTTTTTGCTGCATGTTTACTTTTTAAAATTATTATATCTGATGCATATATTTTATTTAAAACGTCATATAAAATCCTGAGATCATCATGATTAGCTAGGTTTATAAATGTAGAATCATTGATAAAAGGAGTGCCTTGCCTATCCTTACGACCAACCACAGCGTCTAAGATCATTGCTTTTTGAATAAGAGAACTATGTTCATTAATTAAATAAGCAACGAATAAAGAGATTCTGTAATTCTTATTATAGGATAAGCCATTGAATATCTCAGCATTAACAAAACCATTATCTAAAAAATAATTTAAGGTTTCATAGAAACGATCAAACTCATGGGTCGAAACGATTTGAGATTGTGCCATCAACCTCTCAAATATTCCAAAAGAACTCCATTTATGAGCACTATTGGAGATAGTTTCAGAACTGATGGCTTTGAGTTTGCAAAGTGTCCAAATTTGCTTAAAACTGTCATCGTAATAGATAAAATCATCTTTTTCAAATTTTACAAGTGCCTGACGCCAGTAAGATAAATTTACTTCATTCTCAAAACAGCCCGCATCAAATAATTGAGCAAGATTGACGGGCAAGTTTTTGGGTTTAGGAGAAGATCCAATTTTCATATTAGATCTTGTAATGATTGTTGTTAAAATGAAGTCGCTTAATGAATCGGCGGGTAAATTAATACGTTGGAGGGCGTTTTTAGCTTCCCTCATTCGCTCTTTAAATTCTGCCTTTAGATCATCTGGCGTAAGAGATTTTATTGAGGCATTCATTATATTGTCAAGAGATAGATTTATTTGAGCGATAGAGATTAACTCTTCCATTGAATATTTTATTTCAGCATTTTTAGGTATTATTTTTTGTTCTTTTTTGCTATCGCTGCTATCGTCATAGATAAAATCATCTTGTTCAAATTTTACAAGTGCCAGACGCCAGTGAGTTAAATCAAAACAGCCTGCATCAGATAATTGAGCAAGATGGACTGGCAAGCCTTTTGGTTTAGGAGAAGATCCAATTTTCATATTAGATCTTGCAATGATTGTTGTTAAAATGAAGTCGCTTAATGAATGGGGGGGTACATTCATAACTTGGAGGGCGCTTTTAGCTTCCCTCATTCGCTCATCAAATTCTGCCTTTAGATCATCTGGCGGAAGAGATTTCATTGAAGCATTCATTATATTGTCGAGAGATAGATTTATTTCAGCGATAGACATTAAATCTTTCATTGAATATTTTATTTTAGCATTTTTAGATAATTTTTTTTGTTCTTCTTTGCTATCGCTCCTATCGTCTCTTTGTCGTTTTTTAGATGAAAAAGCAGCGGATAAAGATAGCGCTGATAAAGTACTGACGCTGGATGATGTAGAAGACGACGAAGAAGAAGATGTAGAAGAAGATGTATCTCTATTGCTTATTGACATAAAAATTCCTCGTTGGACTTGTCTTGATAGAGTTATATAAGTTAATTTGGCGGATAATTAAAGAAAATATCGGCCTTTGTGCATAATTTGATCGCTATAATAATAGGCGATTTATTTTTTATCAGACCTATAGTATTTCAATTGTTTTTTATTTGCAACCATGTAGCACAGTAGATAGCACAAAATTTGTATTTTGTGTTAAAATTAGGCTGTTATAAGTTTAGTTTTAGCCTACGATTTTGCTAATTCATTATTAATTCTGATTGAATACGTCTTGCACCTAAATTACGTTCATTACGTAAATTTAAAATTAAATTAATACGTTCAATAGTCAACTTGTGACTTGGTGAATAGTGAGGCTTTTTACTCTGGTCTACTAATCCCTGTAAGCCATCTTTTAAATAGCGACGATACCACTTGAGCAAAGTGGGGAAATATATCAAATTAGTTGAAAGGATGTCTATCACACAGTTAATGGTATAGCATTCCTGGGCAGTTTATTTATGTGCCCAGGAATGGATATTTAGGCTGCAGCCACCTAATTTTTATTTTAATTGGGTGCTTCTATACTGTTAATATTTTCTTCATAATTTCACGATAAAGATTAGGTCTCACTGATCTATGTAATTCAATAATTTTTCTTAAAAGTGACGATGAAGGATCCGTGTTTTTTCCTGTTGCCACCTCAAAAATCACATCTTCTGGTTTGTGGGTATAATATGCTATTCCTGGTAGCGAATATTCTTCTGTAGATAAAATATCATTAATTATACAGCGAACATAATTTGTTTCTATCATTGCATTCTCCATTTCTGCATTAAATTTCATAATACGAAAATAATCCTTATGTTGGATTTTATATATTTCTTTCAGTTCCTCGCATATGCGTAAAAAAAGCACTGCTTCTAATAAAAGTATTTCTTCTTTAGATAATATAGAGGGGTTGACACCTTCGAAGTGACAGAGTAGTTTTGCCGCGGACATAATATTCCCTTATGGTTATTAATTACACGATTGAAGACGTTGAATTTAAACTGCAAATAGGAACAATGATATAACGATGATTGTTTGATTTTTTCTATGCCATTAAATGAAGACTAAAAAAATAAGATAAAAATTACCAATAAAAACTAAGCACAATAATTGATGATTAAATAGTAAGGAAACTAAAATGCCTGAAGAAGTCGTTTCACTGAAACAAAATCATTTTGAAAATTCGCCTCATTCATTCTGTACAGAAAAACAACCGCGAATGCTATATCTATTATGTTTAACAGAGTTATTTGAACGTTTTGGTCATTATGTTATGCGTGGAATACTTGTTCTTTACATGTCAAAAATTCTATTATTCTCTAATGATCGTTCATATGCTATTTTTGCAGGATTTTCGGCGTTACTCTATTTGGCACCATTTTTAGGTGGCCATCTCGCTGATAAAATTCTAGGTACTAAGCGGGCAATTTTAGTAGGAGGTATATTGTTAACATTGGGGTATGGTTTATTAGCTGTCCCAGGCACAAAGTATTTTTATGATGCATTAGCAATTATTGTTGCTGGGAGTGGTTTTTTCATACCTAATATGGCAGGAATAGTTGGGCAGCTTTATGAAAAAAATGATGCGCGCCGCGAGGGTGGTTTTTCTATTTTTTATGCAGGAATTAACTTAGGTGCTTTAATACCTCCTATTATTATTGCTTCTGTTATTTTTAAATTTGGCTGGCATGCGGGCTTTTTTTTGGCAAGTATAGTGGTTTTATTTGGCACTCTAATTTTTTATTTTAGTCTTCGCAATGCTCCATATGTAGGAGAAACACCAGAATTAAAGCAAAATTATTCAAAAAAAATATTACAGTATTTTCTTATAGCTTTAGGTACATTATTATTAATCTCATTCTTTTCAGAGCTGATAAAAAAGCCTGATTTAGCCAATAAAATTGTTTTTACATCGGGAGCATGTTTTTTTGTTTATGCTTTCAGAAAGTCTTTTGATTTCCCAAAAACACAACGTGATCGTTTGTTTGTTTGTTTTTTCCTTACGTTATTTTCTGTTATTTTCGAGGTGTTATTACAACAAACCGCAATGTCTATGACTATTTTTGTTGAGGACAACGTACAACGCAACTTAAATAGTTGGGTAATGCCAACTGTGATGTTTCATGCGCTAAATCCCTTTTTCATTATTCTTTGTGCTCCACTTTTTGCAAAAATGTGGCTATGGCTTGATAGAAGAAATTTTAACCCTTCTGTTCCTACTAAATTTGCTTACGGTACGTTATTGATAGGTGCAGGCTTTGTCATTCTCCCATTCGCAATTTCTCAATCGTCTACTGGGAAAATTGGAATAATATGGATTGTCTTAAGTTATTTTTTGCAAAGTAGTGGAGAGTTACTCGTTTCGCCCGTCGGTCTATCATTGATTACAGAAATGTCGCCACGAAACATGGTGGGTCTCATGATGGGATTGTGGTATTTTGCAACGGCTGTAGCCAACTCAATTGCTGGCATTGTTTCACAATGGACAATAGTCGCATTTAGTGTAAATAATCCAATAATAACAGCTCCTGCTTATGCGCAAACTTTTGGTATGTTAGGTGTTATTTCAATAATAGCGGGTGTTATGGCTTTTGCCGCTATTCCGAGGCTTAAGAGCATGTTATCTGTTAAAAATGAAGTAAGTGAACGATCTCATGCTGCTTTACCTAGTCTTAATTTGAGCTCATCATAGCAGCTTTAGTTGCGCTAATGATGGCTCAATAATTAATATATTACTTATATTGTTCATCTAGTTTGTGAGAAATTCTTACGCACCCTCGAACAAAAGTACCTGATTCGGCAAATTCTTTTTTATCGTGTTGATTTAAGCTATGAAGTAAAGCGAGATCTCCTTCTACCATTTCACGTGTTGATCTTATTTCTCCATGCCTGTCATATTTATTATGAAAAAAATCGAAATTCGTGTGAGTTGCTAATTTACCGATAACAGTATCTTCTATTTTTAAGCGGCTACAACGAACCTCATCAAAAAACACAGTTAGAATGTGCTTTAGTTCGCTAAGATCATGTAGTGTGCTAGAAATTTTTCTGGATTTAGGTGAAAAAGCTAGCGTGGTTGGTAATGATAAAGAATAGTAAACAGGGTTACTTAAATCAAAAATAGAAAAGTGTACAGGATGCATAAGGGTTGGAGCATATCTCCTTAGCCCATAGGATTCCAGGTAAACTTTCTGAAGTAGTTCAATGGGTGCAAGTTCATTATTTGTAGCAGTACCAAAACCAACGCCGGTCCCCAAGCCAATCATAAGAAGATGTTTTAATGTATCAGTTAAATACGGATTCGGTTTTAGATTACGGTTAGCTTGTGCGCATGAAACAGTTAAATCATAAAACATACGATTACGTTCGTAGGCACAAGAATTCCAGGCATTTTGCAAGAGCATTAATAGCAGTGGCTGCCATGCAGCATCTTTTTTTATTTTATCAAACCATTTCCCCGAAAAAAATAATAGTTCTGTCGCCCAATTACATCTGGTTTCGGGGTGACGTGTTATTGTTTTGAATACTTCCCATTGATCTAATAAATTTTTTGGCGGTGGTTGACGAATATTAAAATCGCGCTTTAAATTTTTATGAAGAGCAAGATCGCTAATATTTGGCAGCATGAAAATGCAGCGTGCGCCAGAATTAATATTGAACATTCGAATAGGATGGAAGTGTGATCCCGTTTCGAGTTCTTTCCAAAGAGCCATAATTGAGCCAGGCTGTGTAACTAATATAGGCAAGATACAGCTTTCGGTGTTGATGAAAAGTTCATAGGAGTTTTCAAGGACAACGCCAGGTGGCAGACCACCATTTGCATACTCAAAATCCATTTTAATCTTATTGGTTACAAGAGGGTCACTCAGGGGAACTATATCTCCATTTGGTAGGGGAACATGAAAAACACCATTTTCGACAATCACACTACCGTAAGGATAAGATGCTTTATATAGTACATAATCATCACTAGGATCAAGAGCATCAATAGTATTAGCAAGAATAGGATTAACTTTCGTCACATTTTCTCTTACATCGTTCCATGTAAGTTTTTGTATATACGCTTTTTCCATTATATTAAATTACCTTGATGTAAATTTATATTTTTTCTAATTGTTCAATCATCGTTTTGGGAATAGCTTGATTAGTCCCTTTTCCAGCCCCAACAAATAAAATCACGCTTTCTTTATTTCCATCAATATCGAGAAAGTTTTCAACTTCAATATCATGAAATGCGCCTGTGAGCCACGTATGCATCCCGGCTGCAGTTGAACAAGTTAAAAAAGTTTGCGAAACATGGCCAATATCTAATAGCATTGCTCGATAAGATCTTGAGTGTTTATATTTCCACCATATTTTTTCTAATCTAGATGTAATATATACGCCAAAAGCCATTCCTTCTGAAAAAAACTGTTGGTAATTCATTTCGACAACTTTTTTCTCAAAATCACCTTTACTTAACTGGGTAAGTTTATGGTCTTGCGGTCTGTAGTGGTACAGTCCTTGCATAAGCCCATCCACTCGATATACTACAACATATGCTTCTTCGGAATGTGAAGCACCACTTGAGGGGCTTGCTTTTCTTAAACCTGTTTGCATCAAATTATGTTGCTCGAGCTCTTCCCAGTCACCGTGAATTAAACCAAAACTACAATAAAGAACCAAACTTAATTCTTTTAATGTAATAAATTCTGAATTAAAAGCTCGACAAGTTTTTCTATTTTTTAATACTGAAAAAAATGAAGTTTTTTCAAAGAGCGTAACATCAGGCTTGGGCAGTTCTATTAAATTACCTTCTTTTTCTAGGAAGGGTAGTGGAATATCATTTTTTAAAGTGGCACATTGATCGATATAATCTTTTGAAAACTGCTCTGGATCAAGATCAAGTATGTCAGAGTATACGTTTTGAGTTCCAATATGGAATATCTTGGAAAGAATATCCCATCCCCACTCCTTGGATTTAACGAGAGTTTTTGTAGCTAAATTTGCTTGTAGTAGCTCTTCGGAGATTTTTTTATTTTGAGGTTTATTGGTTTGTGATAAGCATAATAATTCTGAAAAATAATCTCTTTCTAGCATGTATTGCTCATGCGTTTTATAATTCCAAGCAAGAACTTGGCCATCTTCAATTAAAAAAAACAGATGGTTTGCTAGATACAACGGAGGGTCAATTTTATCTGTATGCATAGGTGGGTGACTAAGATGCCAAGTCGCTTCTCTGAAAAAAAAGCGACTCAGAAAGCGGTTTAAAAGTTACTTTTTGATTATAGCTAAGCATCGAGCATCTTGAACTGACTCACTAATTTCCTTTTTAACTTTTTTCATGAGGTTCTCTCCAGTTTCGAAAAGGACATATTAGCAAAATCGTTTTACTATATCCATGGATTTGTATACAACGACAGTGAAGATAGCATAACATTTGTATGCTGTGTTAAAATCAGACTATTATAAGTTTAGTTTTAGTGCCCGATTTTGCTAATTCATTAATGACTTTCCCTAGACATACGGTTAACGATTCTGTGTGCTTTGGCCAGACAAGTACCGCCGCAAAATACTAATCGAAAATATTCATTTTCAACACCAGAAATAGCATGAATAATTTGCGTAACATAATAATCTTTTTCAATTACAGCATCATTTAAGTTAATATACTGACGTGTTACTGAAATTAATTCTATTAGGTCTTTTTTATTTAGCATTGATTTTCTTCTCAAATATTAACTCACTGTTTCTATAACCAATACGTCGACGGCAACGGCTTTTAAGTTTCACAATGTTACGCACAGGAACTTGGGTTGATTTGCCTTCGTTGTAATCCTTTTCTGCGCTGCCTGGCTCATATGCAACGCCTAAACGCTTTAATGCTTCTCTGAGGGTGGAGTCAGTGCCATTTTTGATAAGGGGTGTGTCGGAGTATTTTGAGAGGTAGGCTTTAGCATAAATACCAGCGCCTATTTTTACTAGTTTTTTTTCGGCAATTAATTCATTTAATGCACGGCTTATTTGTCGGTAGGAGCCGAGGTCATTAAAATCTTTGCGCAAGACTACGTTGCCGCGAATTACTTTCCTCCTCAGTAGTATGATTTTGTACCTCATTTTTTCACGGATTTCAGGGGTGCTTGCTGGAATTTGTTGGAAGGAGATTGTATAAAAAACCCTTGTCTGGCAAGGGCTTTAGGATCATTTTGGAAGTTATCGGAAGATCAATTGGTGGAGGCGGCGGGAATTGAACCCGCGTCCGCAAATCCGCTACCGTTGGGACTACATGTTTAGCACTATCCTTGGATTTAACTATTTAGCGCCTGATAGGCAAGAAACTAAATAGCGAGCCCTAAGGTTTTAGCAGTTTGATTTCGGGCAAATCGCACTGCGAGCTTGTATAATATGACTCCTCAAGTTTACTTACGTAAACTCCGGTCGTACAAGCACAACCGGTGAGAAGACGCTGTGCTACCTAATTAGGCAGCAACGGCAGCAACTTCGAAACGGCTGTTGTTCACAGCGTTACGGATAGCTACTGTACGAGCGTTGATGCGTTTTGAGTTTGCATCTATAAATTTGCAACGTTTTTTACGAGGTCAGCTACATCCTCGACATGCCCCTAAAGCTTTGTAACCCACGTCGAAACCAGGTCGCCCCCAGTTTCTTACACTAAAATTATACACTAAAAAGAGCATAAATGTTAGCTGACTTGCTCTTGAGTGGCAAGGATTTTTACTGTTTCTAAGGCGAGTTCGATGGATGAACTAATAGCCGGATCTATTTTTGATGCATCATCCCATTCATTCATGCCACCAATGACTGCTAAAATGGCACCCGCTAATACGCGATGTTCTGGTTTATCGCCTTGTTGCATGAGTTGATAGTTATATAATTGCGTTTGGATGAAAAGGGCAGCGGTTTCCATTTCAGTACCTAAAACGCCAGATTGAGCGAGAATATTAAGGTAGGCTTGGTTTTCATTTGCACGGGGACCTGCAGCTAATTCTCTGGCATAGAGTGAACTTTTGCAATGGACAATACCCGTATGGATATGGTGACCCATATTTAATTTTTCGGCCGCGACTAAGATGGAAGTTGCAAATTCTAATGAAGCAATGGCAGGTAATTCAATGGGTGCATAATCACGAGTGGTGCCTTCATCTCTTACAGATGCTTGCGCGTTGATAAGGCTTCCGACATGAATTAAGCTCGGTTGTAGAGTGCCGGCAGTGCCCACGCGTAAAAAGCGTTTTGCTCCTAAGTTATATAACTCATGTAAGATAATTTCCATGCTGGCGCATCCCATCCCTGAGGAGGTCGCTGCCACATCAATTGTCTTACCATCATGGGTGAGGGTACCTAGATAAAGATGATGACCGCGTTCATGATGTTTGATAGTCACATTTTCGAAATGTTTTGCGAGTGCTTGCGCGCGCCCATCGGATCCGGGAAGAAAAATATAACGACCAATTCCTTCGTTTCCGGCAAGATCTATGTGAGATGCATTAAGATGGTGTGCTTTAAAAATCGTTTTTAGCATGGGCACAATCCTTAGTTTGCGAGCCTTTTCGAAAAAGCCTAATTATTCTCTATTAAAATCTTTTAAACCCCGTTGCTTTTGTCGCTGCCAATCTCTATCTTTTTCGGTAGCACGTTTATCGTGAAGTTTTTTACCCTTTGCAAGCGCAATCTCTAATTTAACGTAGTTATTTTTCCAATAGAGTTTAAGGGGAATTAACGTGTATCCTTTGCGTTCCACCGCACCAATGAGCTTGCTAATTTCACTGCTATGTAAAAGTAATTTACGTGTACGTTGTGGATCATGTTCTTTATGGGTAGAGGCGGTAAGTAAAGGGGTAATTTGTCCGCCGAATAACCAGGCTTCACCGTTTTTTAAAATCACGTAAGCTTGATCAAGTTGGACTTTACCGGCTCTTAGGCTTTTAACTTCCCAGCCTTCTAATTGGATGCCGGCCTCATAACGCTCTTCGAAGGCAAATTCGTAGTGGGCTTTGCGATTGACGGCAATGGATTGGTCTGATTTGTGTTTTTGTGTCATGCCGCGGAGTATAATACCACTGCGTTAAAAGTTGAATAGAAAATTAATTTTTTCATAAACTAGGGTGTGGTCTATAATTTAGATATTCTATTTCGACATTGAGTGATCTGTACTTTTTATGACAATTATTAAACGTAATGCATTAGTTCCTTATTCCCCTAAACAAATGTTTGAGTTAGTTGATAATATTGAAGATTACCCGTCTTTTTTGCCTTGGTGTCGTAAAAGTGAAATATTGAATCGTCAGGATGAGCAAGTTGAAGCGACTTTAGAGATTGCCTGGTCAGGTATTCATAAAAGTTTTACAACCCGAAATCATTTACATCCCTTTGAGCGGATTGAATTGACCCTTATTACAGGCCCCTTTCGTCATTTGGAGGGGAGATGGCATTTTTTGCCGCTAGGTGAGCAGGGCTGTAAGGTCAATATGGAATTAGAGTTTGAATTGGCCGGCGGATTGGTGGATAAAGTATTTCAACCTATATTTAATCATATTGCTAATTCGTTAGTAGATGCTTTTTGTAAGCGTGCGGCGGAGGTGTATGGTAAGCGCTAAATTAATGACGGTTGAGGTTGCCTACGCGAATGCACTTTCCCAACGAATTATTTCTTTAGAGGTGAAAGAAGGTAGCTCTATTGAGCAAGTGATTCAGCTTTCAGGCATTTTACAAGTTTTTCCCGAAATAGACTTAAAAAAGCAGAAAGTCGGTATATTTAGCCAGCTTAAGGCATTATCGGATCCTCTAAAGTCTGGGGATCGAGTGGAAATCTATCGTGAATTATTAATAGATCCGAAAGAGGCGCGCAGAGGAAGAGCTAAAAGAGGCTAAATTTATCATTAATAAGAATTCAAACTTAGTCTCTCTTAGTCTCTTTCTTAGTCCCAAATTTAAGAGCAAATGGGCGAAGGACTTTCTTTGATTTCGACTAAAATACCTTTTTTGAAAAATAAGGTGACATATTTTTCAGTCATTACGCCATTGCCAGGTTTATAAGTATAAACATAATCGAGACGATCTTCAGAAAACGTATTCATGACAATAGGTGTGCCCATAATGTCTTTAACCTGGGTGAAAGTCATGCCGCGGTGTAGGCGGTTAATCATTGCTGGATTGAAAATATTACCTTGTTCAATATCTATTCTATGTACCCAGGTGCATGCAGAAAGGGTAAGTCCCACTATCAAAATGATTAATAATTTTTGCATATTTCTTTTTCCTACTATTCTTATAAATACAGTTGGCGCACATCTTACCCGATTCACTGCGAATTTGGTATGCGGTACAATACTGGAAATATTATTTTTAGGAGCAGTTGATCTTGGATAACTCGAATTTGAAAAAAGCAGGCCTTAAAGTCACTACGCCGCGTATTAAAATTTTACAAATCCTTGAAAATGCGCCTGAACATCATTTGAGTGCAGAAGATGTCTATCGAATTTTATTAGAATCGAGTGAGGATATTGGATTAGCTACGGTTTATCGTGTTTTGACCCAGTTTGAAGAGGCAGGTCTTGTTGTTCGCCATAATTTTGAGGGAGGCCATTCAATTTTTGAATTGGATCATGGGCAACATCATGATCATTTGGTGTGTGTAAAATGCGGGCGAGTGGAAGAATTTGTTGATCGAGTGATTGAAGAACGCCAACAAGAAGTTGCCGCACAAGCAGGGTATACTATTACGGATCATAGTTTGAATATCTATGGAATTTGTGGCAGCTGCCAAGGAAAAGCATAATTTATAAGGATAATTAATATGTTAAAGCGTTGGGGCGGATTAGCATTTTATATAGTTTGCGGGATGATCTGGGCGCATCAAGCGGAGCCTACGATTATAGAAGGTTACTCAGGGCCGAGTAATCCCCCTGTTTTAATTGCGCCACAAATTGCACCACCCCAACAGGTTGAAATCAGCATTGGACAAGATGTGTTATCTAATCCTAGGATTGTTGGGGATTGGCAGAGTTATACCTCAAGATTAGGATCCTGTATTCCCGGAACGTATGTGTTATGGCAAATAAACCCATTGACAGCTGCGCAATATGGGAATATTGAAACAGATAAAATTTTGGGTAAAGAAGAAGATTTATGCCATGTTATTATGATGTATTATAGAGAAAATGATCCGCGACTTTTTGTAGAAACATTTCCAAATCTTAAAACGCCTTCTGGAAAAAAAATCTCTTATCCTACTGGACAAGAATGTAGATTTAAGCAAAGTACGGTAGATTCAATTGTTGAGTTTGAAACAAATCTTTTGAGCGGCCAAACATTTACCGTATCTAATAGGGATCCTCTTTCTGTTGCAGTTGCGGAAGAGTGTATACCGTATGTCGTAATCGATGGGCAGAAGACGATTGCGAATGATAGTAATATCTGACTTTACCAGACAGATCTAGACAGATTGATTGTTTAACTGATCAGGTAGAAGAGAAGATGTTATTTTTTCTACCATTTCCCGCGCATGATCGAGAGTCGTTTTGGTAATTTCAATACCCCCTAGCATACGTGCGAGTTCAGCTATTTTTTCATCCTGAGATAATGCTTGAATGCGAGTATAGGTTGTATCATTTTCAGTTAATTTTTCTACTCGTAAATGTTGATGGCCTTGTGCTGCAACTTGTGGAGCGTGAGTAATACAGAGTATTTGCTGAGAAATACCCAAACGGCGCAGAAGTTTACCGATGATTTCAGCCGTGCCGCCTCCCACACCGACATCCACTTCGTCAAATATGAGTATGGGGGTGGTGTGTTGGCCCGCTGTTGCTAAATGAATCGCTAAACTAATACGTGAAAGCTCACCGCCCGAGGCTATTTTTGCTAGTGGCTGTAAAGGTTGGCCGGCATTGGTTTTAATTTTAAAGATGACTTTTTCCATACCAAAAGGGGAGGGGTGAGAAAAGTTTTCCATTTCGAATAAAATATGAAATTCTCCATGCGGTAAAGCCAGTTCATGTATGGTTTCTGTAATTTCATCTGCTAGTTTTTTTGCAGCTTTTAAACGACTTTGACTTAGTTTATGAGCGACTTCATGATAGTGTACTTCAAGCGCTTCAATTTCTTTGGTTAAGTTCGCTAAGCGCTCATCGCTTTGTTCTAATTCGGAATATTCTAAAGTTAATTTTTTTTCGAGTTCAAATAATTCATGCGGTTCTACTCTATGTTTGCGCGCTAAATCAAATAAAGAACTGATGCGGTGTTCAACTAAATTTAATCTTTTAGGGTCTAAATCAACTGCATCGAGATAGCGGCGTAATTCATCTTCGCAATCACTGACATGGATGATGGCATTTTTGAGTGACTCAATCCAATTTGTAATCTTAGGATCCACGCGCTCTACAGTTTCAAGCGCCTGTAGTGCTTGATGTAAAAGATGCAGAGCATTTTGTTCTTCATTTTCAC
>Ga0206895_1142_pt1 | contig 19154 bp, 11 predicted proteins | sample Alteio_BWOrgHeat_51_FD_152967 | JGI IMG/M metagenome (GOLD analysis project Ga0206895, IMG submission 152967) | Enriched cells from forest soil in Barre Woods Harvard Forest LTER site, Petersham, Massachusetts, United States -... | ecosystem: Environmental > Terrestrial > Soil > Temperate forest >...
CCAAGCTCAACCAGGACGCTTCTCAGGCTGTCTATTCCACCTTTGTAGAAGGCCATGACACGTCTATCACCGGCTTGGCCATCGACGCGGCCGGCGACGCCTACGTGACTGGCAGTACGACAACCACCGGTGCTGGCCTGTTCGCGGCGTTCCAACCCACGCCGGACGCGCTCCCTCAGCCAGCCTCCACCGGCACTTCAGCCTTCGTGGCAAAGCTCAACGCCTCGGCCTCTGAACTGAACTACGCCTCCTTCTTGGGGGGTAGCTCCAATGACAGCGCCACCGCCTTGGCTCTCGACAACGCTGGAAACGCCTACATCACCGGCACTGCCCTCTCCACCGATTTCCCGGTCACCCAGGGCGCTTTCCAATCGGCGAATCAGGCAGCGGCTGCAAAAGCTTCGAACGCCTTCATCAGCAAGTTCGGTCTGGGCGCCGAAAACAACCAGACCAGCTACAAGGTAGGGATCCCCTCCCAGGGCATCCCTACAACCCTGACACTGAATTGGGCGGAGTGGATCCCAGGTAACGACTGGGCTCTCGGAGTCTCTGTGAATCTGAATTCGGAAGGCCCAGGCCCGCCACCCACCGGGCAAATCACAGTCACCGCGAATGGCGCGCTCGGCTGCTGCTTCATCCCCGCCCAGTTGCCTGGCACTTCCTGGACCGGCGTCACGGCCGATCTTCAGGCCATGAACTATCCCAATGGCAACGCAGGCCCGGGAGATCCATTCCAAGTCATCTATTCCGGCGACCCCATCTACCAGTCCTCGACCGTAACCGGGCCCGCTTGCATCGTGGGCCAGACTTGTCCCTTTGAGAAGCCTGCCAGGCAGGGTTTGCCTCCAGTCCAAACGCGCGCCGTCCCCGCCGATACTTCAACTCAAAAAGTTCCAGGTGCGAACATTCCCTCCGCGAAGTTCGCACTCCCACAACCAACCCGGTCCGGGTTGCGGATAAACCGTGCAAGCGCGGCATCAGCAGCTTGCATCGCGCCCTCCAACCTGACGATAACGCTCAAGAACAGCGCACGTCTCTACGGCGCAGCCAATCCCACTTTTGGTTACACCGTCACCGGTCTTCTCAGCGGCGATACCATCACCGTAACCCCCTCCACAACCGCAACCGCAGCATCCGGCGTCGGCGCCTATCCCATCATCGCCACCGTCACCGGCTCAGACCTGGTCAGCTACGCCGTCACCGTCGTCGACGCCGTATTGACCGTAACCAAAGCCCCACTCTACATCTCCGCAAAGAACGTAAACGCCACTTACGGGCAAAACCCGCCCCCTCTCACAGGCTACGAGCTCTCTGGATTCGTCAATGGTGATACCGCCAGCGTCGTCACGGGAGCGCCTGTCCTCACCACCACTGTCTCCACCACCACGCCAGTAGGCGCCTATCTCATCGGAGTGCACACCGGCACACTGACTGCCCACAACTACTACTTCAATGACTTCTCAAACGGAGAAGGCCACGTCTACGTAAGGCCGGCCATCCTCACCATCCATCCCGCCAGCTTCACCATTCACGTCGGCGACCCGCTCCCGGCCTTCACTTACACGCTTTCCGGCTTCGTTAACGAAGATACACAGGCCACCGCAACCACTGGCGCTGCTGTCCTGTACACAACCGCGCCTAATCCTCCAACGAGGGGCCGCTACTACATAATTGCCGACAAGGGAACCCTGCGAGCCTCGAATTATGTATTCCAGGAATATGTGAGCAATTACGGCATCCTCACCGTACTCCCCTGAACCCTTTCCCAGCGCAATCACCGCCGCCCAGTGAGCGCCAAAACGCCCAACAATGTAACAGACACACTACGCTCTCAAAATCTTTCGCGCCGCCCCGCGCCCCAGCCGAATGCAATCAGAAATCCCAATCCCGTCGTAAGCATTTCCCACCAGATGCAACCCCGGCAGTTCCGCCAGCCGATCATGAATCCTCCGCTGCCGCTCCTTGTGCCCAACGGCATACTGCGCCATAGCCCGTGGCCAGCGCTGCACCTCGACCAACTCCGGCTCCGCTGAAATCTGCAGTATCTCCATCAACTCCCGCCGCACCAGATCCGCAAGGCTCTCATCCGACTCCTCAAGCAAATCAGCATTCCTCACGCCCCCAAGGAAGACCCTCAACACCGTCCGCCCCACCGCAGTTCGCCCCGGAAACTTGCGATGAATAAAAGTACAGGCCAGCATCGCGCGCCCCTCCGCCGCGGGCACCAGGAACCCAAATCCTGGCGGCAACGGATCAAGATCATCCCCGTCATACACCAGGTTCACCGTGATCGAAGAGCTATACGGAATCTGCCCCAGCACCTCGCATAACTCCGCATCGACCGAACAAAGCATCTCCCCCGCAGCCCAGGCCGGAGTAGCCACAATCACAGCATCAAACGCCGCCGCATCATCAGTACCACCGCATCGAATACCCCATTTATCACCCACCCGATCCAGACTCGCGACCACAGAACCCAGATGCAGACGAGCCGGATCAAGCCGCGCCACCAAAGCGTCGACCAACTCCTGCAACCCAAGCCGCAGCGTAGTAAAAATAGGCTTAGGAGCAGCTTCTTCCTCCTCAGCCGCGCGCCGCGCGCTTATTCCTGCCAGCATGCCCCGCGTCAGCGAACCATACTTCGCCTCCATCTCCACCAACCTCGGCAAGACAGCTTCGGCGCTCAAACACTCCGCATCCCCTCCGTAAATCCCAGAGAGCAGCGGATCAGCCAGCCGATCCACAACCTCGCGTCCATAATGCCGTTGAACAAGTGCAGCCACTGACTCATCACCCACATGCGGCCGCGGCGATAACAGTAACTCCATCCCCATGCGCAGCTTCGTCAGCAGGCTGAAGAGCGGCGTTGTCAGCGTCGGCAAGATCTTCGTGGGCACCAGAAACATAAGCCCATCCGGCAGCGGCACCAGCCGATTCCTCACCACAATGTAAGTCCGCCGAAGCGCGTCATTCGAACTGACAAAATCCGCATCCAGTCCTAACTCCCGGCATAACTCCATAGCTGCCGGCTTCTCGGTAAGAAAAGAATCCGGCCCAAGCTCAAGCACAGTACCGTCCACAACCTCGGAAGCAATCACCCCACCCAGCCGCGCGCCCGCCTCAAACAATTCATACTCAACCGCCTGCCCGGCAAGTCGCGCCCGCTCCAACTCATACGCAGCAGAAAGCCCCGCAATGCCGCCACCAATAATCGCCACACGCATAGCTTCCGCTCCTGCTCCCAGTCTATGTGACCAACTCATCTTCTACTGCATGTCTTGTAACAGGGCACGACTTCAGTCGTGCTAATGAGGTCAATTGAATGAATAGGGCCTTAGCTCCTGAGGGAAGCCCACGATTCGACCCTGCCTCATTTCACAGCCGCAGCATTCGCACACGCCCTCCCGCCACACAACGCCGCAACAATCCCCTTACCCTCACTCACCGTATAAATCCGATCCACCGCCGGCAGCCGCACCATCTCCCTCTCCCCCGAAGGCCATCGAATCTCCGCCGTCCCCGCATCCGTCGCATCCCCCAACCCAAAATGCGCCCGCTGATCGTTCGAAGAAATAAAGCTCCCCCCGCTCATCACATCCTCGCGCTGCCTCATGCCATTCGCATTGAGATAGACAGTCGCCCCCACAGCATCACGCGGACTCTTCGCCCCTCCCACCAGCCGCAACTCCACCCAATGATGCCGATCCGCATTCACGTTCCGCAGCAACACCGGCGGCCCATCAATCGGATTGATCACCACATCAATCTTTCCATCGTTGAACAAATCCCCAAACGCCGCCCCGCGCCCCGAAGTCACCACCGCCAGCCCCGTTCCCTTAACCGGAGCAACATACTCAAACTTCTCGCCTTTCAAGTTATGAAACAGCAACGGCCTCTGCGCATAAGTCGTCCCCCAGTCATGCTGATCCACCTCCGGATACACATGCCCGTTGACCATGAAGATGTCCTTCCATCCATCGTTGTCATAATCCACCAGCCCGGCGCCCCAGCCCAGAAAAGGCACGGCAATCTTGGTAATACCCATCTGATCACTTACATCGGAAAAACTCGCATCGCCGTCATTGCGATACAGCACCTTGTAGTCATCCGAAAAATCCGTCACCAGCAAATCAAGCAATCCATTGTTGCGATAATCCCCCGCCGCCAGACCCATCGAAGCAATCTCGCGCCCATCCTTGTTCAGCGCAAACCCCGACACATAACTCGCATCCTCAAACGTCCCATCGCCCTTATTGAGATACAGATAATTCGGCGAAGAATCGTTAGCCACCAGCAAATCAACTTTTCCGTCGTTATTCACGTCAGCAAAGACAGCCGTAAATCCGTAGTAAGCCCCGGGATCAGAAACCCCTGCCTTCACACTCACATCTGTAAATGTCCCATCGCCGTTGTTATGAAACAGATGATCCGGCTCGCCTTTCAATCCGCGCGGACCGCACATCACCGGCGCTCCCCTTAGCTGGCAAAACGCCCGCGAAACATCCTTGTCTCCTGCCAGCGGCTGATGATTTACGTCGTAATGCAGATACCCCGATACAAACACATCCAGCCGTCCATCCCCGTCATAATCACCCCACGCCGCCCCATCCGACCAATTCCCAAGAGTAACTCCAGCCTTCTCGGCAACATCCGTAAACGTCCCATCATGATTGTTGTGATACAACCGATTCCTGCCGAAGTTAGCCACAAAGATATCCGGCCAGCCATCATTGTCATAGTCAGCGACCGCTACCCCAAAACCCCAGCGGTCATTGGCCACGCCGGCCTTCGCCGTCACATCCGTAAACGTCCCGTCATGGTTGTTATGAAATAGCGCGGCATGCGGAGCAGGCTCCTTACCCTCCAGAGCCTTGTAAGTCGACCCATTGACCAGGTAGATATCCAGCCACCCATCGTTGTCGTAATCAATCAGCCCAACGCCCGAACCATCTGTCTCCAGAATGTACTTCTTCTGCGGCGTCCCCATAACATGCTTCCAGTTACCAAGTCCCGCAGCCTTCGTCACATCCTGAAAAACAATCGGCCCCGAATCGACAAACCCACCCGCAGTAATAGGCCGCTTCTGCGCGTCATACACCGAGGCCTGCGGGGCGCTCGTAGCATGCCCACCCTCCTGCCCGGCAGGCTTCGGCTTCACCTGTGCCCTTGCAATGCAAAGCGATAACAAAAACAAAGCTGTAATCTTGTAAAAGAGCGCGATGTTACGTCTCGTAAACGCGCTTCCATGTCTTGTAAATTCGATACCTTGTCTAATAAGCGCGATTTCACGTCTTGTAACAGGGCACGACTTCAGTCGTGCCAATGACGTCAATTGAACTAACGGGGCTTTAGCCCCTGAGGGGAATCCGCGATTCGCCCCCCGTCTCACTTCGCAGCCGCAGCAGGATTAGCACAAGGCTTGCCCTCGCACAGAGCCCCGGTAATGCCCGCGCCCTCAGTGATCGTGTAAATGCGATCCACAGCAGGCAGCTTCACCGTCTGCTTCGCTCCCGAAGGCCAATGTATCTCCGCCGCCCCCGCATCCGTCGCATCTCCCAGCCCAAAGTGCAGACGCTGATCGTTCGCCGAGATGTAGCTGCCGCTGCTCATAACATCGTCGCGCTGTGTCAGACCGTTGGCTTTCAAAAACACCGTAGCGCACATAGCATCACGCGGACTCTTCGGTCCACCGACCAGCTTCAACTCCACCCAGTGATGATGATCGGGATTCACATTCCTCAACAGCACTGCTGGGCCATCAATGGGACTGATCACCACATCGATCTTCCCGTCATTGAAAATATCGCCGGACGCCGCCCCTCGCCCCGGAATCACATCCGCAAGCCCCGTCCCCGTCACCGGCGGAATAAGTTCAAACTTCCCGTCCTTCATGTTATGAAAAAGCAACGGACGCTCCGCATAACTCGTGCCCCAGTCATGATCTCCGGCATCAGGGTACACATGACCGTTCACCATGAAGATATCCTTCCATCCATCGTTGTCATAATCCAGAAACCCCGTCCCCCAGCCCAGAAACGGAATAGTGGGCTGCGCAATCCCCGCCCGATAACTCACATCGGTAAAGCTCGCGTCCCCGTCATTATGAAACAGCACCTTGTAATCATCCGAAAAATCAGTATCGATAATATCCAGCAGCCCATTATTCATGTAATCGCCGACACCAAGCCCCATCGAAGCCACTTCGCGGCCATCCTTGTTCACCGCAAAGCCCGAAACATAACTCTGATCGTCAAAAGTCCCGTCGCCCTTGTTGATATATAAGTAATTCGCCACCGAGTCATTCGCGACCAGCAAGTCCGGCTTGCCATCCCCATTCAGATCTACAAATATCGAAGTAAATCCGTAATACTTATTCGGATCGCTCACTCCCGCTTTCACACTTACATCTGTAAACTTCCCGTTGCCGTCGTTATGAAAGAGATGATCCGGCTCCCCCTGCAATCCACGCGGCCCGCACATGCCAACCACGCCGCGAAACTTGCACGCAGCATAACCAACCACCTTGCTGCCGCTGATCGGCAGATGATCACGATCAAAGTGAATGTAACCCGATATGAATAAGTCCAGCTTCCCATCCCCGTCATAGTCACCCCAGCTCGCGCCAGCCGACCAGTTATCCAGAGTTATTCCCGCCTTCTCCGCAACATCCGTAAATGTCCCGTCATGGTTGTTCCGATACAGCCGGTTTTTGCCGTAATTGGTCACCACCATATCCGGCCAGCCGTCGTTGTCAAAATCCCCGACCGCCACACCGAATCCCCAGCGGTCATTCGTGACACCTGCCTTCTCCGCAACATCCGTAAATGTTCCGTCGTGGTTATTGTGAAAAAGCGCAGCATGAGGCGGAGTTTCTTTGCCATCCAGCGCGCCAAACGTCGACCCGTTGACCAGGTAGATATCCAGCCACCCATCGTTGTCGTAATCCAGCAGCGCCACGCCGGAGCCGTCCGCATCCAGAATGTACTTCTTATCCGGCGTCCCCATCACATGCGTCCAGGTCGCCAGCTTCGACTGCTTCGAAATATCGGCGAACACCACCGGCCCAGTCGCAACGAAGCCCCCGGCCGTGATCGGCCGATGCTCCGCGTCATACTCCGCCTTCGCCGCCGCCCCGGTCGAGTTGCCCGAACTCATCCCCTGACTCGGCTCCTGCTTTTGCTGACCAGGGGATGGCCCAGGCGGCGAAACCGGCGCCTGGGCCGAAACCACAACCGCCGCCAAAACCGGCAGCACCCACATCCTCTTGCAACCCTCGACCCGACGACGCGCCAACCGCACTCTCCCGAGGCAAAGTGTACCGTACCAAGTGTCGGACTGGCCCAGCTCCCCACCGTGAGCCATCATTCCGACTTGCGTATCGTTACCAGACGCGATAGCTTGATTGGCAAGTGTTGAACCGATTTAATACCCAAACATCCCGGGCCGAAATAGAGCTCAATGCGTGGAGAATAGAAAACCAATGACAGTCACAGCACCCTCGCAAACCAATGACCCCGGTCCGGTATCGGGTCCAGCTCCCGGCCCCGTGCCCGGCCGCCGCCTCATCTCACTCGACGCCGTCCGCGGGCTCACCATCGCCTTCATGATCATGGTGAACAACAACGGCAGCGAACACAACGCCTGGTGGTTCATGAAGCATGCCGACTGGAACGGCATGACCCCCACCGACCTCGTCTTCCCTACCTTCCTCTTCGTCGTCGGAGCCTCCATCGTCTTCGCCTTTGAGACGCGCCTGCACAAAGGCGCTACTCGCGCGCAACTCGCCTGGCAGACCGTCCGCCGCGCCATCGTCCTCTTCTGCTTCGGCATCATCGTCAACAACTTCGGTGGAGTCCTCAACAGCTTCCCGCATGTCGACTTCAGTGGGTGGCGCATCTACGGCGTCCTTCAGCGCATCGCCATCTGCTACCTCATCGCCAGCCTCTTCTACCTCTGGGATCGCCGCTGGCAAACAAAGGCCATCGCCATCGTCGTCTGCCTCGTTACCTACTGGTTCCTCATGCGCTGGGTCCCCGTACCCGGAGCAGGAATGCCCGTCCGCGACATACCCTTCCTCGACAAAGATCAGAACCTCGTCGCCTGGCTTGACCGCCACATCTTCCCCGGCCGCATGCTCTACGAAACCGTCCGCGACCCCGAAGGGCTCCTGAGCGACCTGCCCGCCCTCGGCACTGCCCTCCTCGGCATGCTCGCCGGCATGTGGATGCGCAGCAAAAACAATCTGCAAACCAAAGCCGCAGGACTGGCCGGCGGAGCCGCAACCCTGATCGCCCTCGGCTCTCTCTGGGCCCTCGAATTTCCTCTCAACAAGAAACTCTGGACCAGCTCCTACGTTCTCGCTGCCGCCGGCATCTCCTGCGGACTGCTCGCGCTCTTCTTCTGGGCCATCGAAGTCAAAGGCTGGCGCGGCAAGTGGACCTTGCCATTCCTCATCCTCGGCTCCAATTCAATCGCAGCCTACATGATCTCCGAACTGCTCGGCAGCGTCCTCGACCTCATCCATCTCAGCTACAACGGACGCCACATCGGCCCGCTGGCCTGGCTGTACGTCAACGACTTCGCGAAAATCCCAGACGGCGGCCTCGCCTCCTTCGCCTATTCCTTCACCTATCTCGTAATCTGCTTCATCCCAGTCTGGATCATGTACCGCAAAAAAATCTTCCTCAAGGTCTGAACTTACCAACTCAAACTTGAGCACCCTCAATGGATAAAGCGCCGAGATCGGCGCTTTATCCATTCTCCAGGTACATACACATCCATCCATCGATCGCATCGGCCAACCGCGATCACTCCGCGCGCTCATCTTCAGAATTTTGCCGAAATCCGCATCGTACCCCTTGACATCCGACAAGAAGATAGTTCATCCTCTTGTCGAGTATCGAGGGGAAGCATGCCGACTTCAACTGATCTACTCCAGGGCACTCTGGATCTGCTGATTTTGCAGACACTCGCTCTTGAACCGATGCACGGATGGGGAATCACCCAGCGTATCCAGCAGGTGTCAAAAGATGTTTTCCAGATCGGGCAGGGATCGCTCTATCCAGCCCTCTATCGCCTCGAATACAAGGGTTGGATCAAAGCCGAGTGGGGCAATTCTGAGAACAACCGCCGAGCGAAGTTCTACGCCCTCACAGCCGCTGGCCGAAAGCAATTGCGCAGTGAAGTGGAGACATGGGATCGCCTGTCTTCCGCTGTGGGCTTGGTCCTGGGCCGAGCCGTGGAGGCGTCCCAATGATCGCAGAGTTCCTGACGTGGATCCGTTTCCTGATTTTCCGTAAGAAACATAGCGAGTTGGACGATGAACTTCGCTTTCATTTGGAGCAGTCGATTGCGGCCAAAGTTGCTGCTGGCGTGTCCCCATCCGATGCGCGCCGACAATCCATGATCGAGTTTGGTGGCATTGAGACAGCACGCGAACAGTGCGACCGGCAACGTCCGGGATGGTGGGCCGGGATCATCTCCCAGGACGCGCGTTACGCCATACGAAGCATCCTCACGCACCGTTGGTTCTCTGCAGCAATCGTTGCTACGCTTGCGCTCGGGATCGGCCTGAACACGATGGTCTTCACGCTCGTCAATGCCGTACTGTTGAAGCCTTATCCTGTGCCTAACGGTGACCGGCTCGTCTCTATCGCAGGCCGTAACCTCTCGAGCGACGATCGCAGCCTGCCCTTCTCCTATCCCGATTTTCAGGATTACAAAGCGCAGGCGAGTTCGTTCGAGTTCTTCGAAGCTGTCACCTCTGAGCCCGGTGTACTCAGCGAACCCGGAAATCCGCCCGATCAGTATCAACTAGTACGAACGACCGCTGGAATCTTTTCGATGGTGCGGACGAAAGCGTTTCTCGGGCGCACCTTCTTGCCGGCCGACGCACAGTCGGCATCCGCGCCGGTGGTCGTGATCGGCTACAACGTCTGGCAGGAGCGATATGCCGGTCTGACGGGCGTCATTGGCCGCCAGGTCCGTGTCAACGGGCAGCCTGCATCCATCATCGGCGTAATGCCAAAAGGCTTTCGCTTTCCAGATAACGTCGATCTCTGGATGCCGCTGCTCCCCATGCCCAATCTTGATAAGCGCGACAGCCGGACGCTTTGGGGCTACGGCATTCTCAAACCCGGAGTTACGTCGCAACGCGCCGCAACCGAACTCGATGGAATTGCCGGGCGTATCGCGAGCCAGTTCCCCGCAAACAAGGGCCTCGGAATGAGCGTGCTCACTTTTCAGCAGCGCGTCAATGGCGGTCCCATTCGGATCGTATTCCTGTTGATGCTGGCCGCGGTCGGCTTCGTCCTGCTCATTGCCTGCGCCGACGTCGCAAACATGATGCTCAGCCGCTCATTGAACAGGCAGCGTGAAATGTCGATCCGCACAGCGCTCGGTGCTTCTCGCTGGCGAATCGTACGGCAGCTGCTCATCGAGAGCGTGTTTCTGAGCACTCTGGGCGGCATATTGGGGCTTGGTCTGGCCGCGAGTGGCATCCATTGGTTTGATCTTGCGACCTCGACGATTCGGCCCACTTGGATCCTGTTCACAATGAACTACACGGTGTTCGGATACTTTGCGGCTCTTTGCATTCTGAGTGGCCTGCTGTTCGGAATCCTGCCCGCACTCCGTTCGTCAAAAATCAACGTAGTCGACGTTCTCAAAGAGGGAACCCTTAACGTTACAGGTCATCGCGGCGCGTGGCTTTCCTCGGCCCTCGTCGTCTTTCAGTTTGCTCTGACGCTGGTCCTGCTCACCGGCGCGGGCATTTTCGTACGCAGTTTGCTTGATCGGCTGGCAGTCAATCCCTTCATTCCTGCCGATCAGATAACCACCGCGCGCCTCCACCTGCCAGAAGAACGCTACAAAGATAACGATGCGCGTATTCACTTCTACGACCAGCTTTTGCCCCGTCTGCGCTCCATCGCCGGCGTAAGCCATGCTGCAATTGCTTCAGGTGCGCCCGGAATGGGTTCGGCGGATGAGCAGATTGAACTCGAACACTTTCCCATCGCGAACCCATCGGAGCGGCCTTGGATCTCGTTCGTCGCTCAGTCTCCAGGCTATTTCGATACGATTCATTTGCCACTGCAGCAGGGTCGCGATTTCAACCAGACCGACGGGGCATCGAATCACGAGGCCGCCGTTCTGACCCGCGCAGCCGCCACGCGCTTCTGGCCCGGCGAGAACCCAATTGGCAGGCGGTTTCGTCTTTTCGACGATAAGAACAAACCCGGCCCATGGATCACCGTGATCGGTATCTCCGCCAACATGGTGCAGGAGCTTCAGGGCCGTGACCACAAGCCTTTGGTCTTTGTCCCCTATCGCCAGGAGGGTTGGGACAACATGGCTCTGGTCGTCGAATCGGCCGCCGATCCGCTGCAGTCAATGCGCAAGACCGTGCAAAGCCTCGACAACGAATTGCCTCTTAATGAACCGTTACGCCTCAAAGACGCAATCGCAGAACAGCTCTGGTTCTTGCGCGTCTTTGGAGAGGTCTTCCTCGCATTTGCGCTGGTTGCGATGCTAATGGCGTCGGTTGGCATCTATGCCGTGATCGCACATGCTACCGGAAGCCGCACTCGTGAGATCGGCGTACGCGTCGCACTGGGTGCAAGCAGGCGCAACATTCTCTTCCTCGTCATGCGCCGCGGACTCTGGCAAATCGGCTGCGGCTTAGCACTCGGTCTTATAGCCGCATTTCCACTCACACATCTGATGGCCTCGCTACCGAACGGCAGCTTGAGCTCCGATCCGTCAGTCATTTTCGTAGTGGCATTCACGCTTGCGACGGTTGGCGTTTTTGCGTGCTGGCTACCTGCTCGACGCGCTACGGGCCTGGATCCGATAAGAGCCATTCGATACGAGTAACCCGGCGCGGAAATCCATGTTGGCAGGTGCCCATGCCCGCGCCTTACTTCACCTCGAACTCACTCTCCGCACTAGCCAGCGAACTCCCGCCCACCCAAACCTTATACTTCGTAGCCTCCACCACCCGCTTGCTCTCCACGTTATAAAAACTCAACTCATCAAACCCCAGCGGAAACTCCACCCGCTTCGACTCACCCGGCGCCAGCGCAACCCGCTGAAACCCCTTCAACTCCCGCACCGGCTGCTCCACCGAAGCAGCAGTATTCCGCAGATAAAGCTGCACCACCTCAGTCCCCGCCACACTGCCCGTATTCCGCACATCCACACTCACAGTAAGCGCAGTTCCAGAACCAGCAGCAGGAGCCGCAATCGAAGCGTTCGACACAGCAGGAGTCCCATAGCTGAACCGCGTATAACTCAATCCCCACCCAAATGGATACAGCGCCGAATTCTCCTCATCCAGATACCGCGACATGAACTTCTCCTGCGCATTCGCCGGCAGATGGCTCAAGTCCCCATGCGCCGGACGACCCGTAGGCATCTGGGCATAGTAGAGCGGCTCCTGCCCCACGGCCCGCGGAAAACTAACCGGCAGCTTCCCCGAAGGATTCACATCCCCAAACAAAACATCCGCCACCGCATGACCACCCTCAATCCCCGGAAACCAAGCCTCCACAATCGCCGGCACATGCGCCCCGGCCCACTTGATCTCCGTAGGCCGTCCCGTGAATAAAACCAGCACCACCGGCTTCCCCGTAGCCGCGACAGCCTCCAGCAACTCCTCCTGGCGCCCCGGCAACCCCAGATGCACGCGGCTCGAAGCCTCACCCGTCATCCAGTCCGCACTCTCTCCGAGCGCCAGCACCGCCACATCCGCCTCCTTCGCCGTCTCTACCGCCTCAGCAATCGTCTTCGTATCGTCGATGGCGGCAGCTTCTTTCGGCGCCTGCGCAGGGTTCTGATCGATAAACTGCGCATGGTGGATGATCTCCTCATCCGCGCCCGACAAAATCCCCGAACCAACCGCATACAGCAGCCGATCCCCAAGCCGCTCCTGCAGCGCCGTCTTCAGCGAAACAGCAAACTTCGGATCGCCCAGCGCCCCCCAGGACCCAAGCATGTCCTTCGCTGAATCCGCCAGCGGCCCAATCAACGCGACCTTGCCGTTGCCCTTCAACGGCAGCAGCGACCCGGCACCCTCGACAGCATCGTTCTTGAGCAGCACAATTGTCTCCGCCGCCACAGCCCGAGCCTGCGCCCGCTTCTCCGCCGTAGGCTCATACGCCGCGCTCTCCGGCGTGTAAGGATGCTCAAACAATCCCAGCGCAAACTTCACCCGCAAAATCCGCCTGCAGGCCTCATCCACCACCGACTCCGGAATCACCCCAGCCCGCACCTGCGCCGCAATCGTAGTCCCATAGAGGTTCCCCTCCATATCCATATCCACGCCGGCAACAAGAGCCTTGCGCGCCACCGTCGCGCCGTCAGCACCAATCGAGTGATTCAGCAGCTCCGACACCGCTCCCCAGTCCGAAACCACCATCCCCTGAAATCCCCATTCCTTGCGCAAAATCTGCGTCAGAATATAAGGATTCGCCGTCGCCGGCACCCCATTGATCGAGTTGAACGAGCTCATCAGCGTCGCCGCGCCCGCATCCACCGCCGCATGGTACGGAGGCAGATACACCTGTCGCAGCGTGATGTCGCTCATATCCGTAGCGTTGTAATCCCGCCCGGCAATTGCCGCGCCGTACGCAGCAAAATGCTTCACGCTCACCGCCACCGAGTCCGGCTTCGTCAGATCATCCTGCTGATATCCCTTCACCCATCCACGCGCAATCGCCGATCCCAGATACGGATCCTCGCCCGCCGACTCCACAATCCGCCCCCACCGCGCATCCCGCGCAATATCCACCATCGGCGAAAACACCCACGGAATCCCATCCGCCCGCGCCTCCACCGCCGAAGTCCGCGCCACTCCTTCGACCAGTTTCGCGTCCCAGCTCGCAGCCAGACCAAGCGGCACAGGGAAAGTAGTCCGGTCCCCATGAATCACATCCATCCCAAACAGCAGCGGAATATGCAGCCGCGATTTCTCCATCGCAATATGCTGATAATGATTCGTCTTCTCCGCCCCATAAACATTGAGCATCGACCCAACCTTACCCTGCTCCGTCAGCTCGTCATAACTGACCTTCGCCCCCGCCGGCCCAGTAGAAAACCCCGCCGAATACTGTACCGTCTGCCCAATCTTCTCTTCCAGCGTCATCTGCTTCAGCAGCTTCTCAACCCGCGCATTCAACTCCTTGCCGACGAGCTGCGCATTAGGCACAGGCCGCGCCGTAGCACCCGCAACAGGCCCACCAGTCTGCGCCACCAAAGGCACCGCAGCTGAAGCAGAAAAACAGACCAGCGATACAGAAAGAAGAGCGAACTCAAACGTTTTTTTCATAGCGAAGCCATACTATACCCTCCACCCCAAACCAAGCCACACAGATCAAAATCCTCAAAATCCCCAGTGCGCAATCGTTTGTGCAACCAATGCATTTCTCTCCCAATCACATGAAAGCCGTCATCCTGAGCATTTGCAATTCCCTTCAAAACTCAGAAAACGCCGTCATCCTGAGCGGAGCGCAGCGTAGCCGAAGGACCCGCATTTGCCTTTTGCTTTTCTGTCTGTCATTCCCGCAGGGAATCTGCTTCTGCCGTTGTCTTTCTTGTTGTCATTCCCGCAGGGAATCTGCTTCTGTCCTTCGCAGTATTCGCCCTCAAGCAAACCTCTCGAATACTCTGAATTCATATGCGCACGCTCGACCCAACGTGGCACATCCGCCTCGCCCAGCAAGAAGACATCCCCGCCCTGCACGCGTTAATCGAAGCCTCAGTCCGAGGTCTCCAATCCAACGACTACACCTCCGCCCAGATCGAAGGTGCACTCGGCACAGTCCTCGGCCTCGACACCCAACTAATCTGCGACCAGACCTACTTCGTAGTGGAAATACCTTCGACCAAAGGATCAAAAGAGCGGAAGCTCGCTGCATGCGGAGGCTGGTCCAAACGCAAAACCCTCTTCGGCAGCGACAACACATCCCTACGCGAACCCGAACTCCTCGACCCAGCCACCGACGCTGCAAAAGTCCGAGCCATCTTCGTCCACCCCGACTTCGCCCGCCAGGGCCTCGGCAGCCTCATCCTCTCCCACGTCGAATCAGCAGCCCACGCCGCAGGCTTCCGCCAATACGAAATGGGCTCCACCCTCACCGGCGTCCCCCTCTACACCCTCAAAGGCTACCGCCCGGTCGAACACATCGCCGTCCCACTCCACAACGGCGAATCCCTCCCCATTGTCAAGATGGTTAAGACCCTCCCCGCGGACCATACAGCTATTTAGAACAACCAGGCTTACCTTAGCGGCCGATCCGGATTCATCACGAATATCTGGCCGCGCAAATTGACGCTGGTCGTTTTAGGCCTTCCATTCTCCATGTACGGCTCAAACAGCCAGCCCGCCGCAGCTTCCTCTAGCTTCGCGCGTACATCCTTCGGCAAATCGCCTGACAGAGAGCAGTGACTAACCTTACCGCTCGTTTCGATCCTGAAGGAGAACTGGATCGCAACGGGCCCCGAATTTCCTTCTTTCGAAACAACAAGGCGAACCAAGTCGCAACGGATGCAATGGACTCCCGGTTTTAGTGCCGGTTGAATGCTTGAACGGGCCAACGGAGGCCCCGTCTCGCGGAGCGGCGGAAAGCCCCTTCCATCCCATTCGGCTTGATCCCCTTTGGTGTCCAATGTTGCTGCTGGCGTAAGCGTCGTGCATTCGATCTCGTCGTGGGTTAGCAGACACAGTGTGTTATCGGTTCTCGCCCACTGGTTCGAAAGTAAGTGCCCGGGGAAATGAGCCAGTGACTCGGTACTGGTTTTCCCAATTGACTCAGCAGAATTGGCGCCCTCACCCGTCAACGTTTCGAGAATGCGCGAAAAGGGCACAAACGAACTTCCTCCGGCAAAGCAACCTTGAGGTGTGCAGCCTCCGCAGCCAGTCCAGTGACAGGCATCGCGATAAACCGGAAGATGTTCCCATTCAACGCCATCCGCTGAACGAACCGCCATCGGAATGTTCAGTCCCCCTCCTGGGTGGTCCTTCCCAACCACCTCTCCTCCAATGGACCAATACTTGCCCCCAGCAACGAAGATTTGTCCACCGCCGGCACCGTTGGGCAGATAGTTGGCATGCCAGGTTGCGCCACTGTCGCCAGTCCACAAAAATTCGCCGTCGTTATATTCCCCTTCGCGCACGCGAACGATCAGATGGCTCGAGTCCAGCGCTGCCAGAGACAAAGTATTGGGATATTTTTCCGACCACGAAGGGTCGTTGTCGGGACTGACAGGCTTCCAGCTCTTGCCTCCATCCGTCGTCGCCAACAACGCCGACCGCGTCCGGATAACTCCATGAGCCGGGTCACCAAATGCAGCCTGATAGACCGTCTCTGGGACCTGCATCCCAGCGCTCCAGGTTTCACCGCCATCTTCGGTCATCAATAAGCGAGTGCCGGTTCCCGCCGCGTATCCGAACCTGGCGTTGGTAAAGGCGAGTGCGAGAACGAGTCCATCAGCAACATCTTCATGTTTCTTTTGCCAGTGCTGACCGCCGTCGGTTGAAACAGCGATCGTCCCCCCGCTGCCCGCAGTCCACATTGCATTTTCGTGGAACAACAGAACCTGCGCGGAAAATCCCGGAGAGGAAGCTCTCCATCCAACCGGCGTCTGCGCCGATACTCCAGAAACAAGCCATACAAAAAACACCGCCGCAGTCGCGAACGGGCGGAGCCAAGGCCCAGGAGAAGAGCAGCGAACAGAATCTTGTGTCTTCATTATGTTCTGCAAAGTCTAACTGGTTCCCCACCGACCAACAATCATTTCTCCGTTGAAATCTTTGCGGCAACACATTTATCAGAGTAGCTTCGAGAATCGCCGAGACAATTAGCTGCTCGCATCCTTCCGCCACGGTGTATCGTCCTATGAATATGGGCGAGCAAACAATCGAAGCACCCGCAAACCACCCCAGCCGTGAACAGGTAACCCGCCTTCCCCAGCCTCAGCCCGAGGCCGAAGAGCTCTACCGCCGCTGGCTCTCCTTCCTCGACGAAGAGTTCACCCGCCATCAGGCCCCCGAGCGCCGCGCCGAGATCGTCCGCGATCAGCTCTTCCAGCTCTACCTCGGCCGTCCCCACGGCGGCAAACTCAACTTCACCCTCACCAGCGAACTACCGCTCAACGTCCTCCAGCTCTCGCTCGACCCCGCCAACATCACCCTCGAAGCCGGCCACCACCCCGACGTCGATCGCGAACGATTCGCCAAAAGCAAGCCCCTGCTCTGGTTCTGGATCATGTTCGATCGCTCACCCATCGGCCTCAATCACTGGCTAGGCATCCGCTTCCGCTGCATGCTCGGCCGCCATCTCTTCGCCAAAATGGGCAAGGGCGTCCGCATCGACCACGGTGTCGAACTCACCTACGGCTACAACCTCTACATCGAAGACGGAGTCATCGTCCGCCAGCGCGCCCTGCTCGACGACCGCGCCGAAATCCATCTCGGCCAGGGAGCCGTCATCGGCAACTACGCCCGTATCTACAGCCACACCCACGCCAAACACGACTACAGCAAACTCATCTTCGCACCCACAACAATCGGCGCCCGCGCACGCGTCGGAGCCCACACCGTAGTCCTCGCCGGCACCAACATGGAAGAAGGCGCAATCGTCGGTCCTCAGGGAACCGCCGACGGCCAACAAAGGTAAGCTGCAAACAGGGAACAACCCGCATCAATTCCGCGTACCACTCGTCACAATTCAGAATCGGCACAGGCAGCCCAGGCGAACGCCTCGCACTGCCGTGCTAATCTGACCTTTCCCCATCCACTGGCGCACCGCTGGAGAGATTGTTTGCAGTTTTCAAGTATCGACCTCGTCCTCGCACTCTTTAAGTTCGTCATCCTGCTGTTCTCCATCTCCGTTCATGAATGTGCCCAGGCCTGGATGGCCTCCCGTCTCGGCGACCAAACCGCCCGCCTCGAAGGCCGCGTCAGCCTCAATCCCGCCCGCCACATCGACCCCTTCGGAACCTTCCTCTACCCCGCCCTCATGATCTTCGGCCCCGTCTTCAACATTCCCTTCTTCGGTGGCGGAGGCGTCATCATGGGCTGGGGCCGCGCGGTTCCTGTCATCACCCGCAACCTCAAGCGCATCACCCGCGACGACAACCTCATCACCCTCGCCGGCCCCGTCGCCTACCTCGCCGTCGCCTTTGCCGCCTTCCTCCTGCTCCTCATCCTCACCTTCGCCGTCCCTGGCGGACACGATGCCGTCTCCGACATTCTCCAGGGTCAGATCAACTTCGCCGGAGCGTCGACTCCGCAGGCGCTCGCCATTCTCGGCTATCTCACCATCGAGATGAACCTGGCGCTCATCTTCTTCAACCTGCTGCCAGTGCCCCCGCTCGACGCCAGCCGCATCCTGCGCAACATGCTCCCCTACAACGCGCTCAATACCTACGATTCCATCTCCCGCTTCGCCATGATCCTCATCTTCATCCTCGGCCGCTTCGTGGTGAGCATCTTCCTCGGCCCCGCAATGCTGCTTGTCCGGCTTGTTCTGGTTCTCATCGTTCACCCTCAATAGCAGCCGGAACCTTTCCGCTCTGGCAATCCGCGTGACCCCTGGGATACTCTGCGAACGATGGCTATGTCCGGATTTCTCCGATCCCTGCGCACCGCCGTCTGGCAGGCGGTAAGCAACGACGTTCTGGATACTGCCAAGGCCACCGCCTACTCCGGAATGCTGATGCTCTTCCCCGCATTCCTCGTCGCCACCACCGTCCTCGCGCTGATCCCAACCGGCAACACCCTTCTCGATGAATTCCGCATCACCTCAGAGCAATTCCTCCCCGCAGACACCATGTCTCTGCTCCAAGCCTACTTCCAGTCAGACCGCGCATTTTCCCTCCAGGTCCTGCTCTCCGCCACCTCCCTCAGCGTCATCGCCGCTTGGGGAGTCATGTCCACCCTCATGGACGGCTTCCGCAAGGCCTACCGCCTCCCCGTCAACAGTTGGAGCTACTGGCAGCAGCGCATCCGCTCCCTCCTCCTCGTGCCCATCGCCCTCGTCCCCCTCTCCATCGCTACCTTCGCCGTCATCTTCGGCAAGCCCATCGAGCAATGGATGGTCGCCAACTCCCATCACGAACTGCGTATCGCCGTCCTCATCCTGTGGCGCCTCGCT
>Ga0206895_1144_pt1 | contig 19088 bp, 10 predicted proteins | sample Alteio_BWOrgHeat_51_FD_152967 | JGI IMG/M metagenome (GOLD analysis project Ga0206895, IMG submission 152967) | Enriched cells from forest soil in Barre Woods Harvard Forest LTER site, Petersham, Massachusetts, United States -... | ecosystem: Environmental > Terrestrial > Soil > Temperate forest >...
ACCCATTTTATACAACCCGATCTTCGAAATCACCGGATCCAGCCGCGATGACAAAATCCGAAGCCGCACCCGGCTCGCCTTGACCAGCGGAAACCGGACCAACCGCTTATAGCCAATCGTCGTGCCCGAAGCCACCTGCACCCAATTCCCATGATCTTCCACCTCAAATACCCAACGCTCCACTCGTTGTCCCACCCGGATATCTTCTTGCAACATCAAGACATCAAACCTCGCCTCATAGCCTCCCTCTTTTCCCCGAAAATTCATTTCCGTGGTCATCCCCGAATCCCGCTTCACCGCGCCCGCCGCCAGATCAATCCCAAACGTCCTATCCATCAACCCCCTCCATCCCTTTAAACTCCGGACATCCGCCGCACTGATCAACCCTTCCCTATCCGGCGGAATATTCAACAACAACACACTGTTCCGACCAACACTCGAAAAATACAAATCCATCAACCCCACTGGCGTCCGCACCGCCGTATCCTCCCGGGCATGATAAAACCATCCCGGCCGTATACTCACGTCCGTCTCCGCCGGATACCATATCAACCCCTTCGCACCCATCAACCGGTCCCTGCTCCCTAAGTCCTGGTTCATCAGGTCACCAAGCGGAGCATTCACCGGCAGCACGCTCCATTCCGTCAACCGCCCCTGACCTGTCTCCGTTCCCACCCACCGCACATCCGGCCCCATGATCGCGATCACCGCCTGCGGCTGCAGCTTCCGGATCAAATGATACCACGCTTCGAATGCATATTCTTGCTTCTTTCCATTCGGCCCCTCGCCATTCGCGCCATCAAACCAAACCTCATCCACCCGACCGTATTGCGTCAGCAACTCGGTCAGCCAGTGTAGGAACAAGTCATTGTATTTGGCGGAATCCCCATACACCGGCGAATTCCGGTCCCACGGCGAAAGATAAAGACCCATCCCCATTCCATCGGCATGACAGGCATCGGCAAACTCCTTTACAATATCCCCATGCCCGTTTTTATAAGGAGTATGTGCGATCGTATGATCGGTGTATTTGCTCGGCCAAAGACAGAATCCATCATGGTGCTTGGCCGTCAGGATCACCTGCCGGATACCCGCCTCCTTGGCAACCCTGACCCACTGCCGCGCATCCAATCGCACCGGATTAAACAGCGAAAGATCCTCCTTGCCATCCCCCCATTCCCGATCAGTGAAGGTGTTGATCCCAAAATGAAAAAAAGCAGTGAGCTCCAGCTCCTGCCACCTTAACTGCCGTGGTGATGGAACAACATGCGCCGCCTTCCGGATGATGTCGGAATCACTGTCCGTGGGTAGGACCGCCACATAATTCTGCCCCGCCGCCCGCAGCCCCAGAAAAACCAGCCCAACTACCCCCGACCATTTATTTCCCCCATATGCAACATTCTTCATGATTTCGCTAATTTACTATAAGCCAATCACATGTTATGCTGAAAAACTACTGGAAGATCGCCTGGCGCAATTTCAGAATTAACGGTTCCTACACATTTATAAATATCCTCGGCCTCTCGTCAGGCATCGCTTCCGCCATCCTGATCTTCACCCTTATCTCCTACCAGCTGAGCTTCGACCGCTTCCACCATCAAACCGATCGAATATACCGGGTCGTGACCGAATTCCACCAGGAATCCATCGAGTACCAGCCCGGCGTCCCTCAACCCCTCGGCCGGGCCTTCCAGCACGATTACAACTACGCCGAAGCCGCCGCAAGGGTCTGCGTGTACAACAATGCCCTTATCTCCCTGCCCTACGAAAAAGAAGCCCCCAAATTCGAAGAGGTGGACGGCGTCGCCTACACCGACTCCAGCTTCTTTGACATCTTCAATTTTCCCCTCGCAAAAGGCAACCCCGGCCCCCTCCTCACCGAACCAAATACCGCCCTCATCACGCAAAAGCTCGCCATAAAATATTTTGGTGCCGGGGACCCTATCGGCAAGACCATCCGCTACAACAACAACCGGGATTACCGTATCACCGGCGTCCTAAAGGACATTCCCGATAATACCGACCGCAGACAGGAAATCTATCTATCCTATACGAACCTTAAAGACCAGGACGCCTTCATGGCCAGCGACAGCAGCTGGGGAGAAACCCGCAGCGGAATGCAATTCTTTGTCCGCCTCAAACCCAGTGTCAGCCCCGAATTGGTAACACGACAATTTCCGAACCTGATGAGAAAATACGATCCGGATGACGCAGCCACCACCATCTTCCGACTCCAACGCCTTTCTACGGTTCACTTCAATGGGGACTTCGACGGCCCCGTCAACCTAAGCTACCTGTGGGCCCTCGGCCTGATCGGCATTTTCCTCGTCATCACCGCCTGTGTCAATTTCATCAACCTGGCAACCGCCCGAGCCCTCCATCGCGCAAAAGAGGTCGGCATGCGAAAGGTCATGGGCAGCCTCCGTTCACATCTTTTCTGGCAATTTATCATCGAGACCGCCATATTGGTCTTGATCTCTTTCTTACTCGCAGCCGCAATCGCCATCCTCGCACTGCCTGCACTCAATACCCTGATCGGCACCCACATGTCCATCGGTCTCTTTACCCATTTCGAATCCATTGCTTTTCTTATCACACTCCTCGCCGTCGTCGTTTTCCTTTCGGGTTCCTACCCCGGACTCGTCCTCTCCCGATTCAGACCGATCACCGCACTAAAAGGCAAACTCTCACAGCGTAACGTCGGGGGTTTTCCCCTGCGCCGTATCCTTGTCGTCACCCAGTTTGCCATCTCCCAACTGCTGATCATCGGCATGATCGTCATCGCCGGCCAGATCCGCTATACCCGGACGACCGACCTCGGCTTCACAAAAGATGGGGTCATCCTGTTACCCCTGCCCCAACCCGACCTGCTAAAAATGAAAACCCTCGCCGCAAGACTCGCCTCGATCCCCGGAACCGACCAGGTAACGCTGTGTTCCTACGCGCCCGCATCGGGCAGCAACAGCCAGGAGAGCTTTACGTATGACAACCGGCCGAAGGAGGAACCCTGGTCGATCAACATCAAATTCGGCGACGCCCGATACCTCCCCACCTATCAGATGAAACTCGTCGCGGGCAGGAATTTTTTTGCCGCCGACACCATCCACGAATTACTCGTCAATGAAACCTTCGTAAAAGAGATGCACCTCCGCCATCCGGAAGACATCCTTGGCAAAAGGCTAACCATTAATAAATGGTCCGCCCCGATCGTCGGCGTCGTCCGGGATTTCCATAACTATTCGCTCCATAAAGCAATTGACCCGGTAGTGATCTCTCCCCGCCCCGACAGATACCGGACCTGCGCAGTCCGCATCGGTCTCACCGAACTCCACCCCGCACTAACCGCCATCGAAAAGATCTGGACGGAAACATACCCTGACTACGTCTATTCCCGCTATTTCCTCGACGAACGCATCGAGCGTTTCTACCGCCAGGACAACATCACCTTCCGGCTGGTGGAGATATTCTCCGGCATCGCCATCCTGATCAGCTGCCTCGGCCTATATGGCCTCGTATCGTTCATGGCCTTACAAAAGACAAAAGAGATCGGTGTCAGGAAAGTGCTCGGCGCCGGCGTAGATAATATCCTGTGGCTCTTCGGAGGTGAGTTCGCCCGCCTCCTGCTCATCGCATTTCTTATCGCCGCCCCGCTCGGCGCATGGGCCATGCACCGCTGGCTTCAGGGTTTTGAATATCGCATCGACCTGAATTGGCCTATCTTCGCCATCGCGATCGGCTCGACCTTCCTGATCGCAATGCTCACCGTCGCCTGGCGCTCCGCAAAAGCAGCCCTCACAAACCCCGTCACCAGCCTCCGCTCCGAATAAAGCGTAGGCCCACCACCCTATTCCCACTTAAACGCCCGCACCGCCCATACCCCGACCAGGATCGTCCACAAAAGCAACCCCGCAATCTTCACCGGCATCTGCCACACATGCACCCCCTCGAACGCAATCTGCCGCAACCCATCCACAAACAACGTCAGCGGTAATACGTTACAGAACCCCTGAAGCCACTGCGGATAATTTTCGATCGGAAAGAATAACCCGCAAAGCAATATCTGCGGCAGCACCACCGTATTCGCCACCGGTGAGATCGAACTTTCATTCTGGATCACCCCCGAAATCACAAACCCGATCCCCATAAAGATGCCAAGTCCAAACAACGAATAAACCAGCATTTCCAGGAAGGTCAACCCACCATTCACCAGCGTGAACCCAAAGGCAAAATATCCCAGCAACACCATGATCATAAATCCGATCACGTGAAAGAATAACCGGCTGAGCATCTCTCCCGCAATGATGGATCTCCGCCGCACCGGCGTGGCCCGCAGCCGCTTCAGCACCAGGCTCTGCCGCAGACTGAACAACAGGAACGACGACCCAAACACCCCCGCCATCAACAATGAAAACCCGAGCTGGCCGGGGAGGATGAAATCGATCTGCTTGTATACCCGCCCCGGCCGCCGGTCGATCATCAACCGCGCCAGCGAAGGATTACGCGGGAAGACCCTACGATCGATCTGCCCCAACGCGTCCCGCACAAAGGTCTCCAACAACCCCGTCCCCGGCGAAGTCCCCATTTCCTCCAACCGCACCGAATAGTGCGGGATGATCGCCATCGGAACTCCGTCCGGCACGATCATCAGCACCGCCGTCAACTGCCCCTTCCGCAAGGCCTCCGACTGCTCGGCAGCACTCATCCCCCTCTTTATCGTGATCGCCGGATACTTTTCGATCGCCTGATACAAAAGATTAACCGTATCACAACCCGGCCCCAACGCCAGCTTCATCACCGGCGCCTGATCGCCCGTCAATGACCCGAAAACAACGATAAAAATAATGGGGAACAACAGCGAAAACACGACGGAAGTAGGACTCCGCAGGGTGGCCAGCAAACTATACTTCGAGAGGATCAACACAGCCTTTATTTCTCTGAAGCGGTGATGCATACCCGGCAAAGATAAGCCCCCCGCCTTCCGCGATCAAAAATCCCGGCTTTTTACATATATTTGCCCGCCCGGAATCGCTATAAATAACCTGACCCAATGGCAGAGAACGAGATCGTCAAACACGTCGAAGCCGCTTACAAAGCACTCAACAACCCCGGAAAAAACTGGTTGCACAAATTGAAGGAAGTGCTGATCGAGATCGGCATCATCGTCTTTGCCGTCAGTCTTTCCATCTATTTCCATAACTGGAGCGACAGCCTCCACGAACGAAAAGAAGAACGCGAATTCCTGCTGGGAATGAAGACCGATATCCAGGCCGATCTGGAGAACGCCCGGGGCGACAGTGACTTTTATGCTACCCAGCTTTACCGGTTGCTTTATTTTGAACGGGTGTCCATCGGCCAGCCACTAAATACCGATAGCATGGCTGTCTACCAGGGGGTGTTTTTTAGCAATACAAACCTCGAGCCCCATATCAGCCGATACGAAGGCCTCAAAGGAAGCGGTAAACTCGGGATCATCGAGAACCCCGACCTTCGTAACAATATCATCAACCTACATGAGGAAGCCATCAAACATGCGGAAATCCTCGATGGCTATTATACCGACTTTGCAAACCGCATCGGTACATTTGTAGAGGAACACGCCGTCCTCAGCCCCGACTACAAGTCGGTTCTCAATGCCCAGGAGCTGCTGCGAATCTCCCAAATGCGTTTCCTAATGGTCTACGGCACCTCCTTCCTTTCCCGTAACGTGATCGCCTCCGACGACACCTGCATCGCCCGCTGCCAACGCCTCATCAGCCAGATCAACAAAGAACTCAATCTCCCCGATTCCACCGCCCACTAGGCCCCGCGACGCGCCTCCGTCTTAATCCCCCCGTTTCTCGTAAATTCTCTTCGCCCTGTCTATCAGTGATATATACTCATCATCTAAATAATTATTTCCGGTAAAAAGCCGCTTCGCCATCTTCTCGATATCCATCCACCCGACCTGCCCCAGATACCCCGATTGCTGCAATTTCATCCCAAACATCGCCAGACAGATCGCTTTTCTCCAGTCCGCCTCCGCCCGATCAAAGAACACCACATCATTCATACAATCATATCCCATTGTCCGCACCGCCCCCTGCCCCGGCATACAGTAACTGACCGTCACCCGCGCAAGCGTATCCGCCCCGGTCGTATCTTTTTTCGGGATGACCTCAAACAACACCAGCTGCGAGTTACTAGACCCCGCACGCGCACTCACCAAACCCGCCGCCGTATCCTCAAGCACCTTCCGTTTGTTGTCATAACCGATCAACCGGTATTCACGCACGAGCGCTGGATTGAATTCCGCCGAAATAGTCACGTTTTCCGCCACACAACCCAGCCGCGGATCAAGCTCCCCCGCCAACAGTTGCTCCACCGTCTTCTCATCGTCGAGATAAGCAAAATTTCCCCGCCCGATCTCTACCAGCCTCGGCAGCCTGGAATCCTTTACACTCTTCATTCCCAGACCTCCACAGGTGAACCAGATGCCCCCCTGCTCCTGCTGTTCGATCAGCTCCTCCAGATCCTGCTCCTGCGCCGGCGGGTCCATGCTCACATCCCCATCCGTGAGCAGAATGACCCGGTTGTTACCACCCCGGATGAATTGCTGACGGGCAACCTCATAGGCCAGCTTCACGCCCGCCAGACCCGGCGACGGCCCATCCGCTCTTATCCCCTCCACCGCCCGAAGTATCCGCGTCTTCTCCGTACCCGGCATCCCCGCAAACAATACCCGCACCTGGCGCCCGAATTCTACTACCGAAATGGTGTCGATATCCCGGAGATTGTCCGCCAACAATCGTATCCCCGATTTGATCAACGGCAGCTTATTCGGCATATCCATCGAACCCGACGCATCGACCAATAAAACCAGGTTGCAGGGAGGCCTGCTCCCGATGTCGACCTTTCGCGCAGAGACGCGAAGCGCCACCAGCCGGTGCGCAACATTCCACGGACACGTTATGACCTGCGAGCTGAGATGAAATTGATCCTTACCCCCCGGTTCTTCATAGGAGAAATTAAAATAGTTGAGCAATTCCTCGATCTTCACCGCATCCGCGGGCACCGGCGAACCCATATTCAGGAAACGGCGGATCGTGCTATAAGATTCCCGGCCAACCGACCCCGTCAACGATACAGTGGCGGCCTGGGGAACAAACGGATTCTCCACCCTGCCGCTGAATCCAGCGCCAGCACCCAACTTCCACCATCTCGCTTCCGTTCCCACCGGCACCGACTTAGCCGAAATCAACAACCCAACACCCGCCGAGTCCACGGACCCTCGAGCCGCTCCTCCAATCGCCGAGTCCCCACTCCCACTAATTGCCGTTCCCCCTCCTGCGATACCAACCGCACCCCCCATCAGCCGGATTCGCGAAACAAGCCGCCGCTCTTCCCCATCCGACGCAAACGTATTCATCCGCAACGTCACCAGCAAAAACCCCGTGGAATGTACCGCCGTAGTATATGTCTCATATCCATCCACCGCAAACGTCAGCGTATCATCCTGCACGTGGGACAGGATCTGGAAGTCCCCCGATTGATTCGTCTTGGATACAAGTCCGGAAGAATGAGCGGAAATGGAAACGTTTTGCAGCTTATCGCCATGAATGCCAAGCACCTCCCCGGTCAAATAAAATTGGGCCGGCGATGCCAACCAGATTAGCACAAAGGAGGACAGGAGTAGAGCTGGTCTCAAATAGCAGGTTTAGGTAATACCAGCAAAGTTAATGCCCAGCCGCTTTATCTGCAATGGCCTCACCGGTAAAAGCCGCCTTATGACTGGAATTTCCCCAATTGAAAAGGGCGATCGACACCAGGACGATTCCATAGGCTACCCCCTGCTGCCAGTCGATCCGCTCCCCATAGAAGGCAATCGCGATCACAAATCCCATCAGCGGATTGATATATAAAATGATCCCAACCGTCGACGCCGACAACCGCTCCAAACCGTACAGGCTTAGCATTAGCGGTATGATCGTATAAAAGATCGCAATCACCGCGATCAGCACATAAAATATGGTTGCCGTAGGTACCGGTCCGCGATAAAAGGGGTAGAAAGGAAGAAGTAACAGCGCGGAGACCAGCACTTGCATCGTTAGCAGGTTGACTTTGTCCGTTCCATAGTTCCTTCGCTGTGTGACAAGATAAAACGCATAAAATACCGCAATGCCCATGCTATACATGAGTTCCACCACATGCCCGAATGCCAGTATCAGACAACCGGCCACACTGAGCAACACCGCCCCCCACTGCCGCCTGGCCAATACCTCCCGCCCAAGCCCGAACGCCAGCACCGTTGTCAGGATCGGACACACCAGGTACGCCATCGACGCGGCCTTGATACTCACCGTATTCAAAACATATATGTACGCAAACCAGTTCCCCGTCAAAAAGAACCCGCCCCCGATCGCCTGAAACATCAAACCCCGCCTGTCCACCGGCGACAACAACCGATATACCCCCCGGTCCGACACCCACGCCCGCCGCCGAAAGAAGAGCCCCAGCAGGATCATCAGCAGCGCACTCACAAAGACCCTATAAAACAATATATCATGCGGCGGCCACCCCGCCAGCGGCCGCAAAACAAACGCAAACAGTCCCCAGACCGTGGACGCCGTCACGACCGCCATATAATGCCTGGTATCCCTCATCCCATAAATGTATGTACTAATGCCGCGCAAAAAATGCCTTAACCCGCCCATTCGCACAATAAAAAATACATATACGTAGTTCTCTTTACAAAATCCATCCATTATCTTGCCCTCAAATTCAATACCCCATGCTGAAACTCTACCCTCGCGGTAACAGCATATCCTATTTCGTTGCCCTCCTTTTCACCCTGTCGGCCCTGCCAGCACTTGCCCAGCCCGTCATTACTTCCATTTCACCTGCCTCAGGCCCCGTCAACACAACAGTCACCATCACCGGAAACAATTTCAGCTCAACACCGGCAGCCAATATCGTTTGGTTTGGCTCCGTCCGCGTACCCGTGACCACCGCCTCTTCCGGTTCACTTACCGTTTCCGTTCCAACCGGGACCAGCTCTCAACCCATAACGGTCAACACCGGCGGACTGACATCGGCGCCATTCGCCCCCTTTACCACGACATTCTCCGATAGCGGTCAGTTCATGCCTTCCGCATTCTCCGCGCGGACAGACGTCCATAGCGGCTCCGGCCCGCAATTCATCTGCAACGCAGACCTCGACGGCGATGGCAAACCGGATATGATCGTCGCCAACGGCGACTCCAACACCGTCACGATCTATCACAACAATAGCACCCCGGGTTCGGTCTCCTTTTCGGAAGTCGCCTCCTTTACCATGGGTACCAACGGCTACCCCATCGGCGTCACAGCGGGCGACCTCGACGGAGACGGCAAACCGGATATCGTCATCTCTAACTATTACACCCAAACGCTTACCATTTTGCAGAACGCCGGCAGCCCCGGCCATATCGTCATGGATTCAGTCCTTAGCCTCCCGTCCGGTAATTATGTCCTCGGCGCCTCCATCGCCGATCTCAACGCCGATGGTAAACCGGAAGTGATCGTAGCGTGCGAAGGGAGCAACCTAATCTCCGTATATACAAATAGCAGCGCCCCCGGCCATATCTCATTTTCCAACGAATCTTCTTTTCTGTCCCCCGCGGGCGGCTCACCCTTCAAGGTCGTCGTCGCTGACCTGGACGGCGATGGAAAACCCGATCTGGCCGCGGCCAATTCCTATGCAGGTACCGTATCTGTCTATCTCAACACGTCGCCGGCCGGAGGCGCGATCTCTTTCGCAACCAACGTGGACTTCAACACCGGCGATTTCCCCGAAGGCCTGGCGATCGCCGATCTCGACGGCGACGGTAAACCTGACCTGGTCATCGCCAACAATACCGACAACACCCTGTCCATACTGCACAATACCAGCACGGCAGGCAGCCTCAGCTTTGGCCCCCAGTATGTGGTCAATTCCGGCTATTCTGCCTATGACCTTGTGATAGCGGACTTCGATGGTGACAGCAAACCCGATATCGCAGTCATTGACCAGTACAACAACACCGTCTCCGTACATCGGAATGTCAGCAGCCCCGGTACTATCGCAATGAGCGCAAACGTAGACTTTACCACCGGAAGCATCCCCTACTCCATAACGACTGCGGACTTCGACGGGGACGGCAAACCCGATCTCGCTACCGCCAACGACGGCGATAACACCTTCACCATACTCCGGAATTCAGCCTCCAACGAACCCGCGATCACCTCATTCAGCCCGACCGTAGGTTCCACCGGCACCGTCGTGACCATCGTAGGCGTGAACCTCACCGGGGTCTCCAGCGTAAAGTTTGGCGACTCGACAGCCGCTTCATTTACCTATGTATCACCGGACACGGTGACCGCCGTTGTCGGCGGAGGCGCTACCGGCCCCGTCAGCCTCGTTGCACCTTCCGGCGTAACCTCGATAAACGGTTTTATTTATAGTTCGACATCCGGAATAACGAGCTTCAGCCCCGATTCCGCGGCTCAGGGGACGATGGTCACTATCACCGGCAAAGGCTTTACCGCATCGGGTTCCGTGCAGTTTGGCGGGACGCCGGCTCAGTCCTTCACCGTCCTCAACGATTCAACCGTTACCGCTACCGTCGGGTTTGGGGCTTCGGGTCCCATCACGATCACCGCGCCTGGCGGCGTCGCCTCCTCCACAACAAACTTCGTCTATATTGTTACTACCCTGCCGCCGCTGGTGCTCACCTCCTTCTCGCCCGATAGCGCGGGACAGGGAGCCACCGTTACCCTCACAGGCCAGCACTTGTCGCAAATCACCGCCATTAGCTTCGGCGGAACACCCGCGCAGTCGTTCCGTATCTATTCCGACAGTGTCGTCTATATCACCGTAGGCGCCGGATCAACGGGCAACCTTTATGTCAGCGCGAACAACGGCACCGACTCACTGACCGGCTTCACCTATATCGCGCCACCCCCGCCACCGCCTGTCGTTACCATCACCAGCTTCTCTCCCATGACCGGCACTACCGGGACCACCATATCCATCCACGGTTCGAATCTGACCGCCGTCAAGTCCGTATCGTTTGGCGGGACACCCGCAGCCTCCTGGTCGGCAATCTCCGACAGCCTGCTGCTTGCTGTGGTCGGCGCCGGTTCAACCGGTTACGTGGGCGTGGCCAACAGCATCTCCAATGACTCCCTGCCAGGGTTCATTTATACCTATGATACAACCCGGCAGTCCGACACGACACCAGTCTTTAAATTGCTGACCTTTATCGGCGCCTATAGCGGCGGTAGCCCGCTGCTCCAATGGCAAACTGCCAACGACGGCAGCATCGCCTATTATGCCCTCGAACGCGAAACAGACGACGACCAGTTCGAAGTCATTGCCACTGTCATGCCGACCTTTAACGACTCTGCGATCCACTCCTATAGTTTCAGCGATGCCGGCCACAACCCGGGTACCAACCATTACCGGCTTCGCATGCAGGATACTTCCTTTACGTATTGGTATAGCTCGACGATCGCCGTCCAGCTGCCCGTCAAGTCGACCATCCTTAGCGTCTATCCCAACCCCGTGATCTATGGATTTACCTATGTCGCCATTCCCGACGCCGGAAGCAACTCGCAATTCGAGGTGGTGGATGTTTCCGGTAAGGTCATGAAGACGCAACTCGTCGACCCCGGCATCCCCCAGGCCCGGGTGGATATGTCAGGGCTACGTCCCGGCGTGTATAAGCTTGTTTGGACGAACGGCGGAAAGTCCGCCTTCCAGACCGTGCTGATCCTGTCGCGATTCTAGCCGCCCGGTCACTCCGCGCCCCACCGCCAATTCAGCACCTCCGGCATATCTATGCCCTCACGGTTGATATACGCCCGGTGTAAAATTAGCTTGTCAAGCATCTCCTGCTTGAGATACGCACACCGCTCGCCAAGCTGCGGTAACCGGTCAATCACATCCATCACCAGATGGAACCTGTCCATCTCATTCAGGACGGTCATATCGAATGGTGTCGTGATCGTCCCCTCTTCCTTATACCCCCGCACATGAACATTATCATGATTCGTCCGCTTGTATGTCAGCCGGTGTATCAGCCATGGATAACCGTGGAACGCAAAAATGACCGGCTTCCCTTTCGTGAACAGCAGATCGAAGTCATGGTCATTCAGCCCATGCGGATGCTCCGTTGAAGGCTGTAATTTCATCAGGTCCACGACGTTCACCACCCGGATCACCAGGTCCGGCAACTTCTGCCGAAGTATCGAAACCGCCGCCAGCGTCTCCAGCGTGGGTACGTCCCCCGCACAAGCCATCACGACATCGGGCTCCTTACCTCGATCATTACTGGCCCATGGCCAGATGCCGATGCCCTTGGTGCAGTGCAGCACCGCCGATTCGATATCCAGCCATTGCGGCGCGGGATGCTTCCCCGCCACAATTACATTCACATATTGCCGGCTCCGAAGACAATGATCCAGCGTAGACAGAAGACAGTTGGCATCCGGCGGGAGATATATCCGCACCACCTCGGCCTTTTTATTTGCCACATGGTCAAGGAACCCCGGATCCTGGTGCGTGAACCCATTGTGATCCTGCCGCCAGACATGCGATGACAGGAGATAGTTCAACGAAGCGATCTTCCGCCGCCACGGCAACCCGTTCGTCACCTTAAGCCATTTCGCATGCTGGTTGAACATCGAATCTACGATATGAATAAAGGCCTCATAACTGTTGAATAACCCATGACGACCCGTCAGCAAATAGCCCTCCAGCCATCCTTCACACTGATGCTCGCTGAGCACTTCTATCACCCTCCCCTCATACGCCAGCCACTGATCGGTCTCCAGCCGCTCCGCCTCCCATTGGCGGTTCGTGACCTGAAATACCGCCTCAAGCTTGTTGGAGACCGTTTCATCCGGTCCGAATAGCCGAAAATTGCGGCGATCGGCATTTAACTGGATCACCCCCGCCAATAACCCGCCTGCAACCGTCGTATCGGAGGCCACATCTTTTCCCGGCGCCTCGACGCGAACCGCAAAATCCCGAAAGTCCGGCATCCGAAGGTCTTTTAATAATAATCCCCCATTCGCATTCGGATTGGCCCCCATCCGCCGCTCCCCGACAGGCGCGAGCTCCGCAAGCTCAGCCAATAACGTCCCCTGCTCGTCCCACAACTCCTCCGGCCTGTAGCTCCGCAGCCATTCCTCCAGCTGCCGCAAGTGTGCAGGATTGGTGGCCGGATCGGTTAACGGTACCTGGTGCGACCGGAAGGACCCCTCCACCGGCAACCCATCTATAAACTTTGGACCGGTCCACCCTTTCGGCGTCCGCAAGACGATCATCGGCCACCGCGGCCGCTCGATGGGCCCATTCGCCAACGCCTCGCCACGGATACGGCTGATCACCCGCACGACCTCGTCGAGAACGCCCGCCATCAACTGATGCATGACCGCCGGATCATCCCCCTCTACAAACAACGGCGTCCACCCATATCCGCTAAGCAGCTGCTCCAACTCCTCCCGGCTGATCCGCGCCAGCACCGTCGGATTGGCGATCTTGTAACCGTTGAGATGCAGGATAGGCAGCACCACACCATCATTGACCGGATGCAGGAATTTATTCGAATGCCAGGCCGTGGCCAGCGGACCGGTCTCGGCCTCGCCGTCCCCAATCACACAGGCGACCATAAGATCGGGATTGTCCAGCACCGCTCCAAACGCATGACTGAGCGAGTACCCGAGCTCCCCGCCTTCATGGATCGATCCCGGACACTCCGGCGATACATGACTTGGAATGCCACCGGGAAAAGAGAATTGTTTGAAGAGCCGTTTTAAACCGGCCTCGTCCCTGCTAATGGAGGGATAGATCTCCGAATAAGTCCCTTCCAGATAAGTATTGCCCACCAGCGCCGGCCCACCATGCCCCGGACCTGCGACATAGATCATATTGAGGTCGTAGGCCTTGATGATCCTGTTCAGATGGGCATAAATGAAGTTCTGCCCGGGCGTCGTACCCCAGTGCCCAAGGAGCATACGCTTGATATCCCCTGCTTCCAGCGGCCTCCTCAGTAGCGGATTGTCCTGTAGATAGATCTGCCCCACGGAGAGGTAGTTGGCAGCCCGCCAATAAGCATGCATCTTTTGCAGCAGCTCCGCACTCAATGGAGCATCCACCCTGCTTTCAATTGTCGCTATCATACGTTTAACAGTTTTATTGTCTGACGTGCGATCATCCTTTCCTCATCCGTCGGGATCGCATAAACCCTGACCCGCCCCGCTGGCCCGGAGATCAGTAACGCATTGCTTTCATTCGCCCGCTGGTCGAGCGCAATGCCAAGCCATTCCAAACCCGCACAAACCCGTGACCGGATCACCGCCGATTTCTCTCCGATCCCCCCGGTGAACACCAGCGCATCCACCCCATCCAGCACCGCCGCAAACGAGCCGATGCTTTTCCTGACCTGGTAGCAGAATAATTCCACCGCTTCCGCGGCCGCCGCATCCTCACTTTCCCGCGCCAGAAGGTCCTTCATATCCGAACTGGTACCCGAAACACCAAGCAGACCTGACTGGTGATTGACGAGGTCGCTGAGCTGCGCCGCCCCCAACCCTTCCCGCTGCAGGATCCACCAGATCACCCCGGGATCCAGGTCTCCGCAGCGCGTGCCCATCATGATACCGCCCGTCGGCGTGAACCCCATCGTAGTGTCCATACTCTGACCGCCCTTCACCGCCGCCAGACTCGCGCCTCCCCCAAGATGGGCCATGATCACCCTCCCCCCGGCCAATTCCGGACCAGCGACCCGGATCAGCTCCTGCGCTATATAGGAATAGGAAAGCCCATGAAACCCATATCGCTGAAGCCCCGCCGCTTCATATCGCCGCGGGAGCGGTATGACCCGCGCAACACGCGGCATCGTAACATGAAACGCCGTGTCGAAACAGGCGACCTGTCTCATCCCCGCATCACGCTGCCGGAAAAGACGGATCAGCCCGATCTCACCGGGCAAATGATCGGGATCATACCCGCTGATACCCTCCAACTCCGCCAACAACTCGTCGTCTATCAGCATGGGCTCGCGATGGGCTGCGCCATGTACCACACGGTGACCAATACCCGAAAAGCCGCCCGCTCCCACCCGCTCCCCAAGCCAGTCCAAAAGGAATTTCGCCGCCTCTTCCATCCCCGATCCTTTCATCGCCACTTTCCCCTCCTCGCCCCCGGCCTCATCAGTAAATGTCAGCGATTCGCCGGTCAGCCCTATCCTGTCTATCTTGCCGGTCAACCTCCGCTTCAACCCCTCACCATCCACCCCACTCGATCCAACACCAACTTTTTCATACACGCAGAATTTTATACTCGTTGACCCGCCGTTCACACAGAGAATATTTTTCTTATCGCGATCCATATTTTAACTAAAGTTACCTAACTTGGAGGGTTGCTTAAACAGATTGCCGCTATATTATTGTTATCTGTCCTGCTCTTCAATTGGATAGGCTACAGGCTGCTCACGGCTTATTGGGAGGAACGCGCCGCAGCCCGCATGGAGGCAACCCTCGAAGCCGACCGTTACGACCCCGCGCAGCTCATCCTGGTGCGCATTCCAGCCGACGCACTTCCCTATTCAAATTCCTCCGCGAAATTTCAACGATCGGATGGTTGTATCGAGGTCGGTGCTAAACGTTACCGTATCGTCAAAAGACGCCTCTACAACGATTCCATCGAATTCCTCTGCCTCCCTGACCGCGCATCAACCCTGGCTCGCTCATCAAGGGACAACTTCTTCCTCCTCGTCAACGACCTTCAAAAACCGGGACACTCCAAATTTCCGGGCGGATCCGGAAAGACAAATCCCCCTGTGAATAAGATGGTCTGGCTCGATACCCATCAATTCCCCAATCTTCACTATTTTGCCGCCCGCCAGGTCCTTCCACCACGGTCCCCCAAGCTCGGGCTCCCAACCGGACACTCGCGCATTGGGCTGCAACCGCCACGAAAGGACAACTCCCTATCCTAAGGACGTCAACAATTATCGCGACCGACCAATCCGGTCAGCGACCCAATAAAATAGTTAAAGTCAACCATTGAAAAATATGAAGCGCTTATTCCCCGTCGCCATCGTAGCGATTTGTTTGTCCGCATGCCATTCCACCCATGATTACGACCAGATCTTCAAGGACCCCAATATCTATTGCGCCACCGTTCACCAACTGAATACCGTGGTCATGGGCAACAATTTCAGCCCCATCGTCGCCTCCCGCAACTATCTCTACGCCGCCGTCGCCGGCTATGAAGTGATCGCCGGCGGTTACCCCGACAAATGGCAGTCCCTCGCCGGCCAGGTCCGAGGCCTGAAGGCCGTGCCAAAACCCACGGCCGGAGCCCCTATCGATTACGAACTGGCCTCCCTCCTCGCTTATTGCAAATTGGGCGAAGCCGTCACTTTCCCCGAAGGCAGCATGAAAGACTACGTCGATAGCCTCAAAACCCTGGCCAAAACCCACGGCATGCCGCAGGATACCCTCGACGGCTCCATAAAATATGCCGACACCGTCGCCTCCGTTATAATGGCCTGGGCAAAAAAGGACCGCTATCTCGAAACCCGCGGCGCTCCCGAATACATGGTCACCGACTCCCCCGGCCGCTGGGTCCCTACTCCACCGGCCTACACGCCGGCAATGGAACCCCACTGGAGCGAGATCCGCTATCTCGTGATGGACAGCGTAACAGAGTTTATGCCGCCTCCCCCGTACAAATTCGACGTGACCGATAAGAAAAGCCCGTATTATCAGGAAGTGAAAAGCATTGAGAACAAAGGTGACAGCCTCTCCCCCGAAGAGACCTGGATCGCCGATTTCTGGGATGACAACCCCTTTAAGCTGAACGTCTCCGGCCACCTGATGTTCGGCACCAAGAAGTTCTCCCCGCCCGGTCACTGGATGGGGATCGTCGGCATCGCCGCCAAAAAGGCCGGCGCGGACTTCTCCACTACCGCTGCCGCCTATGCGAAGACGTCCATTTCACTCTTCGACGCCTTCATCCAATGCTGGAATATCAAGTATTATTACAATACCCTCCGCCCTGAGACCGCCATCGATAAGTATTTTGATGCTAACTGGCGCCCGCACCTTCAGACGCCTCCGTTCCCCGAATATACCTGCGGCCATTGCACGATCTCCGCCGCTGCCGCCGAAACATTGAGCAGCGATTTCGGCGACAAGTTCAACTATACCGACACCACCGAACTCGAGTTTAATATCAAAAGCCGCTCCTTCGCCTCCTTCCGCGACGCAGCCACCGAGACCGAACATTCCCGCTTCTATGGTGGCATCCATTACCAATATTCCACGATCGTCAGCCACAAAATGGGCACCGAAATCGGTGAACTCGTCGTACAACGCCTTCACCTCAAACGATAAACCTCAAACGATAACCTTTTTTGGGGCGCGCTTCGCGCGCCCCAACCCATTACATCTTCACGAATTTGATACTTCGGCCTGCCGCTCGCAGAATATACATCCCTGCCGGCAACGCCGTTGCGTCGATCGAATAACTGTTGACCCCTGCCGACACGGGCACCTCCTGCCGTATCCATACCATCCCATTCATCCCCACCACTCGAAGACTCAACGAACTACCTGCCCCGATGCTCGTATATTGCAAGTACGCCATACTTGTAACCGCCGTATTGATCAGTCGCAGACTGTCGCCCCCATCGCTCGCCAGTCCGATCGCGACCACAGGACTGTAGGACACGGCCTGGTCCTCATCCGTCATTTTCAAGCGGTAATATGCCACTTTCACCCCCGGCAATACCGCATCGTCGGTATACGAGTACGAGGCCGTCAACGTCCCGCCAGTGGCCGCCCCACCACCCGCCGCCACACTGTCAATCCCCGCATAATTCACTTCGTCCGTACTCCGCTCCAACTCGAACCATCCCCCCACCCCGGTCTGTGTCGCCGTCCAGTTCAATACCCGCCCCGCTTCGGTCAGCAACCCGGTGAACTGAACGATCCTCACCGGCAAGATCTGACTCTGCCCCGGGATCAACAAGCTGATCGTCGCCGGCCCCGCCCCATTCGGCCCCGTGAAATCCAGAAGCTTTTTATACGTATTTGAATGCAGGTCATAACTGAAAATAACCCCCTGACCCGATGCCCCACCCCCCTGTGTCATCCCCAATAGCAACGCATCATTTGTGATCACCGGTGCGGCATCCGGATAAGCGCCCGCGGCAGGATCGTTATTATAATCCCACGCATACAGCTGGCTTTGCCCGCCCGTGGCCGGATTTACAAACCCGATCGTGCCGCCATTGCCGTTCTTCCCCCCATTAGCCGTCATACCGAATAGCAATCCATGAAAGGGCGCCAGACCATAGGGAAAAGCACCGTCGTAAAAAATACTGTAATCGTAGACCTCCTTATACGTTTTGCCGGCCGGATCATATGAAAAAACGGAACCAAGATCGCTAGGGCCACCGTTTGTAGCTACCCCATAAAGAACATTGTTCATCGTCACCAGCCCGGACCATGGCTCCGAACCGGAGGTGAAATCATGCAGATCGGTCGCGGTTCCCGCATCCGGATCGTAGACGTTGAGCACTCCGCCATTGTTTGCTCCGCCAAAAAGGGTGGTGAAATAAAAGAGCCCGTTCAGTACGGTAATGTTCCCGAATGGCTGCACTCCGTTGGTAGCCGTCAAATCGTAAACCTTTGTCAGCAAACCCGCGGCAGGATCATAACTGAAAATGGTGCCATTCCCATTGGCCCCGCCCACTCCCGCCAGCCCATACAATTTATTCTTGAACCATACGAGGCTCCCATCTGCGTTATATCCTGTCGCCGGCCCGAGATCCGCCAGCTTTTGAAAGCTATGCATCAGCGTATCATAGGCAAAAATAGTCCCCTGATTATTTGGTCCACCTTCGGACGTCAGCCCATATAGCCTGGTGTCGGCGGCCACCGCCAACCCACCCCTCGGTGCCGCCCCATCGGTAAGACTTCTGAAGGAATAAAGCAGCTGATAATTGCTGCCGTCCGAATTGATACTGAAAATAACCCCGGCGCTGCTATCGCCACCACCCGTGGTCATGCCGTAT
>Ga0206895_1148_pt1 | contig 18845 bp, 19 predicted proteins | sample Alteio_BWOrgHeat_51_FD_152967 | JGI IMG/M metagenome (GOLD analysis project Ga0206895, IMG submission 152967) | Enriched cells from forest soil in Barre Woods Harvard Forest LTER site, Petersham, Massachusetts, United States -... | ecosystem: Environmental > Terrestrial > Soil > Temperate forest >...
GTGGTTTCAAAAGCTTTGAATAAGGAAGAAATTGCCACGATACAGGAAAGGCTAGCTGCATGCCAAGAAAAATATGCAGATGAAATTAATAGAAATCCTGCATTCCAAAATAGTTTGTCGACAATAGCACAAAAATTAGAGAGTGCCCGTCTTTCAGTCGCGCAAGTAGAAAAGAAAATAAATGAGATAGAATATTCTTTATTGTTTTTTAATTTCTCTAAAGCAAAAGAAATGTTATTAGAAATAGAAAGGTTAAAAAAATCCGCAGCAGCTATTTTAATTAAAAATGGTGGAATGGAAATTAAACTGTCTGAATTAAAAAATCAAACTCAAAAAAGAAGTAATGAATTAGAAAATGACTTAGAATTTGTTATCAAGTTTAGTAATGATGCTTTCAATTGCGAAGAAGAATTAGCAAATCAGCGAAAGATCGAACTAGATAATCTTAACGCGGTTGAGAATCCAAAATGGGAATTTTCTTTTCAAAAGAGGGAATGGGTTCTAACACCAGAAGCTAAAAAAGCTAAGGAAGCATATACAATTGCACAAACTCAAATAAAGAAGTTGACTGAAGACCAAAGAGCTCGTGCTGGTAGGCTGATGAACATAATAAACACTCTTCCGAAGGCAGAAAAACAAGTAGGGATGGATATTACTAGTTTATGCTCTTCTTTGTTAGAAAATAAAGAAAAAGGCAAAAGATTGGCATGGCTATTATCCTATTATCTACAGATCGAACAAAAAACGTCTGCATAAAATCGATTCTTTATTTGGACTGAATCTTTTCGCTGACGTTTTTAATATCTTTTTCCAAATGCTTCATCATCGACTTGTCCCCAAAAAGAACATAAACCGATACGATCCTTGCGACTACCATCGCCATATAAAATTGCCCCGTCAAACCTTCTAACACAACAAAAGATTGGCTCAGATCTGTCAGAGGGGTAATATCCCCAAATCCTATGGCCAGCAAAACAACAAAACTAAAATACAAAAACTGCGATAAATGCGACGTATGCAAATTGTAGCTGTTGATCTTGTCGAGAGAAATCAAATGAAACGATCCATGGGCCCAAAATTCAATAAGCAAATACAAAAACCCAAAAGCAAACGCAATCATAAAATAAGCGCAAATCACCGCTCGCAAAGTTTCTAAAGTCACTCGAACCCTTAAAACTACGTTGTATAAAATCGAAGCCGTACAAACAAAGAGAAATGCGATCGTAAACAATAAGCTAAAAATAATAAAATATTTGTATGGATAAAAAAGAGATACCCAGTCCAATAGCAAAGCAGGAATGCCTAAAATAATCGTCAAAATTTTGATCGGCCGAGGGTGATTCGCATTAAAAATGGCTGAGAAAAAAACGCCAGAGAAAAAAGTCTCCCAAATTGCAATCGAAGTCGCATTCCAGTCATAAGGCCTAAAAACAAACAGAAGCAATAAAAACAATGTCAGCTGGTTAAAGTAACCAGAAAACGCCCTTTTTATTTTTTTTAGCAAAACTGCACTTTTCATGGACCTAAACCTTTTATTCTATTAAAAACTCACCAAAAATTAAAGTTTTCCTCTTGCTCTTCTTGGATCATATTTTCATCTTCTTCCGTCAAAGGAACAGGCGATGCGGGCTTTTCAGGCGGTGGTTGATCGGGTTTTTTTGACATCGACGTATTGTGCTGGGTTGAAGTTGTAGAGGGGGACTTTTTTTGTGTAGGAGTTGTTTTGTTTTTCTGCTGATTTACAGGAGTCGGCGGTTTTTTAGTTGGAGTTGCTTTCTCAGGAGGGGGCGGTACTGTAGAAGTTTTAGGCGCCGTGGTTGGTGTTTGAACCTCTCCTGGCTTTGGTTTTGGCCTGGGAGGTGGAGTTAAAGCCCTTTCTAGGTCTTTATCTTGTGTATCTTGTTTCGGGGGTTTTGTTACTTCAGCTGTCTCTTTGCGTAAAAGACTTTTGTAATAGTCATACCCTTTTGCCTGAAAAACTCTGTTTTTGAAAATAATCGGTGTTAAATTGCTATGGACCAACTCTTTTTGCGTCAAAATGGTCATTTTTGTGATGTAAAACCAAATATGATAAGAGTCGCCGTCGAGATCAATGATCTCTGTACTAAAGGGCTGGCGCATAATCCGAAAAACTTGATTATCACTCATGCCAAAAGCGATGCGAGACATGTTCTCAACGTTTGTTTGAGCTATTGCCGCTGTGCCGAGGCCGCTATTTCCCATGCACCCAGCCCAAAAAAGGCCGGAAGCCAAAACAAAATACGACAAGCGCCGCATACTCCCCTCCTCAGAAAAAAGGTCCTTAAAGTTGGGAAATACGTGAAATCACAAACGATGTCAAGAAGAAGGGTGATTTTCGTCTTGAGGAGATTCCTCTTGTGGCTTAGAAAAATACCCTTTTTTTTGCTTTTTCTTCGGGGCGGTTGCATTTCTATCCCGTTTTTTTTCTGCAATATAGGGGGCTGCCAAAAGGTTTTTGGGCTCTAATGTTAAAATCTTTTCGGTTCCCGCCAAAGCAGGTTTTTCAGAGGAGACAGGAAGGTTTGAGTAGCTTGGTTTTTTATGATTTAAATGGAGCAGTTCTTCTGTTTTAGGAATTTTGAAAACCTGTTCGCACTTTTGCGTTTCAACTTCATTGCTTTTTTTATCGTTTTCTTTTCGTTCGTGAAAATTCCCTTGGATCGGATGAAAATTTGAGGAACGATCACGCCGCTCTAAAGCGCTCTTGCCTAGCAAAGGGGTTTGCTGTTTTTCAGTTTGAGGTAAAAGTGGAGGAGCTTTTGCTTTAAAAGGAGAGTTTTTGGAAAAAACAGGGGCCTTTTGGAACGAATGGTCTTTTCCCTTTTGGGCCGGCAGTTTCTCTGCATCGGCGTGGATCATTCGGTCGATCAGAAGAGTTGTTTTTTCTAGTTTATTTAAAATAGAGGTTGCGTCTGAAGGTGTTAGGCATTTGGCAAAAGAAAGGGTTTTGATCGCGAGCCGCACCGGCTCCATCAGATTTTTAGCCAACGCATTTTCCTGAAAAAGCTTTTGCCCAGGTAGAGAATTTTTCCCTTCTGTAAATGTCCTCTGTCCGCCGGGTGAAGAAAAATCGTTCTTTGGGGGTTGAGATGGCAGGTTTTTTTGAGACTGCTGGGCTTGCAAGATAGTGCTTAACTTGACATTGAGCCCTTCGGCTATTTTTGTAAGAGTAATCGCATTTTTTTTAGAAAAGGTAGAGGCTGGATTTTTCTCCTTCATCCCCTTTTCAGCTTCTTCTAAAAGCTCCACTACCTGCACAGCGCCCTTGGTCAAAATTTTTAAAAGACGGGCGTGATTCCAAATGACCGCGTTTTGCCCCTCTTTGGGAATGGCATTAAAAAAATGATTTGCAAAAGAGGTGTGATTTACATTTCCATTAAACGAGCTGATAGTCTGAAGCGCTTGCAATAAATTGAAGAGAAGTATCTGGTTTTCTGGAGAAGATGCAGCTCCAGGTGTAATATTTTCCATAATGCCCACTAAAATACAAAAAACAAGCTTAAAAAGCCAACGAATTATAAAAAAAATCTTAGCTGTTTATTTATAATAAATATTTTCAATGAAAATAAATAGCTATTTATTTTTCAGCTCCTGTAGGCTACTTCCCTATGAAATGGTGGCTGCTGACTTTTTTTTCCTTCTCATTGTTTGGCGAGCAAAGAGTGTATATCGGTCCTGATGTTTTTTATCGCGCTTTTGAAGAAGAGAGACAAGGAGAAGCTAAAAGCCAAGAAAAGGGGTTTTTATCCGGCTTTCAAGCCGGATATGACCTTTATCTACAATGGCTGCCTTATCTTGGAGGTGATCTCCGTTTTGCTCAAGGACGCGTCCCTTTTGACGGGACTGTTCAAAATCATATCACTAAAACATTTGCGCCCTTTCAATCGTCTACAGATAATACCTTGTTCTCTGTAGAGGGTAGACTTGGTTATACCCTTCATTGGCAAAAGATATTTTTCTCCCCTTTTTTTGGAATGGGTTTTCAAAGGTGGTTTCGAGTAGCCGTTGATCGACAGACGGGCTATGACGAGCTTTATAGCTGGAGCTATTTGGCTGAAGGGTTTCAGATGCACTGGGCTTATTCTTCCTGGGGCTCTTTAGGGCTTAACGCTGCAATGATGCAGACGCGCATGGCAGAAGTGCAGATCCGAGGACTTTATTCCTGGCCCATTGTATTGACCTTGGGCGAAAAATGGCAGGCGGAAGTAGAAATTTCACTTTCTTGGCAAAAAAATCCTTATGGAATTTCTTTAGTCCCCTATTTTAGATATCTTCCTTTCGGAGAAAGTGAGTCGCAGCAGACAAGAAGAGGCCGCATTTTTATCCCCCCTAGCCGAACATATGTCCTGGGAGGACGCTTGGAATGCATGTGCCTCTTTTGAAAGAGTTCAGTCCCATCTTCGGGATTTTTTCGTTTGTTTTGATTTTTTAACCTGAAAATCAACCTCTGCCCCATCAAGCCAGGAAACGGCAGCGCGGTAGATAGCTCGACCTTGGTCAAAAATGAATTCCTCATGGCCTGAGGAAATGACCCAGATATAAGCTCCGAATAAAAAGATCATCCAAAACAATTTTCTCATAATCTTAAGTTATTTTATTTTAGATTTATTTTCAAAAAGTTTTTTTATTAATATATTGTAAGGAATTTTTTTTACTTTTTTAAAGTAAAGAATTTTTTTTGTTGCAAAGGAGGTGAAAAAAAATTAGTATACTAGCATCTGTAAGGAGGTTTCTATGGCAGAGGTGTTATTTAAGGGGTATCCTATTCATACAAGCGGCAATCTTCCTGCTTTACATACAAAGGTGCCTGATTTTGTCTTGGTCGACAAAAATCTTCAGGATCATACACTAAAAGAATATCATGGAAAACGAAAGATTTTAGCGACGGTTCCAAGTCTTGATACCGGGGTTTGCAGTTTGATGACAAAACATTTTAACCAGTCTGCCAAAAAACATCCAAATTCCATTTTTCTCACCATATCGGCAGATCTTCCTTTTGCTCAAAACCGCTTTTGTGAAGCTGAAGGCGTTCACAATGTCATTACTCTTTCGATGATGAGAAATAAGGATTTTGGCAAGGCGTATGGGATTCTTATAACCGATGGCCCTTTAGCAGGGCTACTGGCTCGCTCAGTGCTTGTCCTCGATGAACAAGATCATGTGTTATACGCAGAACTAGTTCCTGAAATCACCCAGGAGCCTGAATATCACCATGCGCTTAAAATTTTGCAAGACGGCCTTTGATTTTTTGGTGGGCTGTTTCAAAAATCTGAAGAACAGCCCGAGTCCAATTGGAGTTTTTGCAAATACCTCAATAAACAGTAACTCGAGGCCGGTTCAAAAAGGTAGGCAAAAGGGGGCTTTGGTTATTTTTGGGATCTTCCAAAACCTTTATCGCTGTTTGATTTTTATAAAGAGCCCAGGAAGAGCTACCAATAGCTACCCCAAAGCCTATTGCTGAAATCCAAGCACCTGCTGGAGAAAGCAGGCCAAGCACTAGAAGGGTGATAGAGATTGCTACGCTGATACAGTCGCGCACTAATCCACAAATTTTGTATGTATTTTTTAATTTGATCAATTCCACAATCTTAGGCGTGCTTCTTGATGTCAAGATTTCTTGATTAATAGAAGAGCCTATAGAAAATTCTTTGAATAATTGGATGACTGGTCCCACAATAGGAATAAGCGAACAAGCCAGAGGCAGAGCCGCATTATCGTGGCAATTACAATTTTTTGAAAAAAATTTGGGAACGGAAGCGCAAACAGAGCTCATAAAAACCTCTTTTTAAAATTTAAGTGTAGAGTTTCTATCGAATTGTGATATTGATAGGTTTTGGGTCGTTTAATAGTTCTATCGCTTTTTTATTCTGATAGATGTTCCATGTATTCAGTCCGACGACAAATCCATATCCAGCTATGGTAAAACACGCGATTATCGGAGATAAAACACCTAACGCAGCCATCGTTACAATCGCCGCCAAACAAATGACTGAGTTCACAATTGCCAAGACTTTATATTCATTTTTTAATTTTACCAATTCAATGGTTTCTTTCGTGTTGTCTAAGGCATGACTTATTTTAATAGACCATAAGATGGATTTTTCTTGAATCAATTGAACAATTGAGCCAACTACTGGAATAAGGGAAAGAGCCTTAGGCAGAGCTGAACTGCTATGGCAATTACAATTTTCTGAAAAAAACTTAGATACGGAAAGGCAGCTCATAAAAATCTCCATTTGAGGGTTTAAAAGACGCAAACTATATAGAACCACGTGTGATTTACGCAATCTTTTTTATATTTTTATATTTTTTTTATTTAATTTTTGGGGCGGATTTTGGGATATTTTGGCGTCCAGATATGAAGATTGATGTTTTTCTCTATTTCAGAAGGCAAAATGTTCGAGACTTTTTCTTCATAAGCTTTTTTTGCGACGGCGATTGCGATCTCTCTGGTAATTTTTCTGACGTGTTCCATTTCAGGGAAAAGTGGAGCTGTTGGATCTTTTAGCGCAGGCGAAAGGCTTGCCAATTTTTCTGCGGCTTGTAAAAACATGCCATCGGTAATTTGGGTTGCTTCTGAAACAAGGGCGCCCAGTCCCACACCGGGAAAAATATATACATTATTGCATTGGGCAATTTTATATATTTTTCCTTTGTGTTCAACAGGTAGAAAGGGACTGCCAGTGGCGATCACCGCTTGTCCATCGGTCCATTCAATTAACTCCTGAGGCGTCGCCTCTGCTTTGGAAGTGGGATTGGAAAGAGGAAAAATGATTGGCCGCTTTGTATAGCGAATCATCTCTTCGACACATTCTTTCGTAAAAGCGCCCCCTTGTGCGCTCACTCCGATCAAAATGCTCGGTTGGGCATTAAAAATGACCTCTGCCATTGTAATATGTTCATGGTTAGCAGCTTTCCAATCTTTCAGGTGCTGGTGAGGTTGGACGTAAGGGCGTTGGCTCTCGTATACCGTTTTGGTATTAAAATGGATAAGGCCATGGATATCGACCATATAAATGCGTCCGCAGGCCTCTTCTTTGGATAAGCCTTGAGCGATCATTGCCTGTACAAGCAGGTCGGCAATTCCGGTGCCAGCCGAACCGCCTCCCAGAATGGCTATTTTTTGATCTGCTAGTTTTTGTTTTGTTTCTTTCAAGGCTGCCAATACAGCAGCTAATGAAACAGCAGCTGTGCCTTGGATATCATCATTAAAAGAAAGGAGTTTTGTTCTATAACGATCCAAGAGGCGTCGGGCATTGTCTCTGCCAAAATCTTCCCACTGGAGCAAAGCTTTTGGGTAAATTTTTTTAATGGCAGTTACAAATTTCTCTATGAATCGGTCATAATCCGCCCCTTGGATCCGAGGATGTTTCCATCCGATGTATAAATCATCTTCGAGGAGCTGTTTGTTATTTGTGCCCATATCGAGAATAATAGGTAAAGTACGATTGGGATGGATGCCTCCAAAAAGAGTAAAAAGGCTTAATTTTCCGATAGGGATCGTCATGCCTCCGATCCCTAAATCCCCTAACCCCAAAATTCTTTCCCCATCGGTCACCACAATGATATCGATTTCTGGTTGGCCTATATTTCGAATCATCTCTTCCATTTTGTCTTCCAAAATGTAGGAGAGATAAAGACCTCGGTGATGCGAGGTAACGTTACTAAACTGAATGGCGGCTTCTCCAACAGTTGGAGTATAAATATAAGGGAGCATTTCAGCGGGGTGAAGCGCGATGAATTGATAAAAAAGATGTTCATTGCCATTTAGCAAGCAGTTGAGGAAAAAATATTTCCCCATAGGGGTTCTTCTACGGTTGAAATTCTGATAACATCTTTTTAACTGTTCTTCTGGGGTGGAGATGTGGACCGGCAAGAGCCCATTTAGTCCTAGTTGATCTCTCTCCTCTTGAGTGAATGCAGTGGATTTGTTGAGTTCCGGATTGTGTAAGATCTGAGCGCCGCGAAGGGTTGTCTGAATTGAATCTTCCATAACCCCCTTAATCTCCAAAACCAGTTTTCCTGTCAATCATTTGACCTGATGCGTCTAAAAATTTTAACCTCTATCGCTAAGAACCTGTTTAGAATCTAAGGTCAGTTTTTCAAAAAAATGAGGTACATCGCGCTTCGGCTGAACAGCTGAATTGACTTTCCAGGATTGCTATGTCAAACTTGCCTCTGTTATGGCTAAATATTTAATTCCCACAGCAGATGTTGTATTTAAAAAAATTTTTGGTAATCACCCTCATTTGCTAAAAAGCTTTTTAAATGCGATCCTTCCCCTTCCCGACGATGGGCGAATCGTTTCTTTACATTATTTGTCTGGAGAGCAAATTCCCTCAATTCCTGAATTTAAGCGAACGATTGTAGATGTAAAATGCATCGACCAACAGGGGCGTATTTTTATTGTAGAGATGCAAACCGATTGGATTGGCGGTTTTATGCAGCGCATGTTATTTAATTCTGCAAGCGCTTATGTGCAGCAATTAAAAAAAGGGGAATTTTATAGGCTTTTATGCCCTGTTTACGGGGTAGGTATTATTGCTGATAGTTTTGAATTCCAAGACCCTTCTTGGTATCACCATTATCAAATTGTGAATATAAAAAATCCTGTAAAAAAGATCGAAGGGTTAGAATTCCTCTTTATAGAGCTGCCAAAATTCAAACCGGTCAATAAAACTGAAAAATATTTACAGGTGCTTTGGCTTCGCTTCCTCTCAGAACTAAATGAAAACACAAAAATGGTCCCCGAAGAGTTTTTAGCCATTCCAGAAATTAGGGAAGCATGCGCTCTTTCCGAAGAAGCAGGCTACACAAAAGGGGAGCTGGAAGGATATAACAAATATTGGGATACCATCAGCACTGCAAAAACTCTTGCTCAAGGGAATCTTGAAGAAGGGATTGCTATAGGAAAAGCTGAAGGAATTCTTGAAGGAATCACGAAGGGAAAAATGGAAGAAAAAGCTAAATTAGCATATAGGCTTTTTTCCATTAATACGCCATTGTCTGATATCGCCATAATCGTTGAGATGTCTCTAGAAGAACTCGAAAGACTGCTTGGCTCTTCGATAATAGGATAGCGATTTTTATTCGGTCATAGAATATCCCTTATAGGAAAATTAAATGATCGATTCACGCTAAATAAACCAACTGCTTTGGCTATTTTTATATGTTCTTTATGTTTAACTACAAAATCAGTGAGCCTTTCAAATTTCATCCCTGTATATTTGACTGACAGATAACGTTGATAAATTTCTCCTAAATTCTGAGGTTTTAGGCTAGGTTCGTTTTTTTGAGTTTTGATTCTATCTTGAATAAGCTCAAAAAACCACTCTCGATCTTCTTTTTCAATATAACACTCTAGTCGTTTCATCTTTTTCCAATCAATCGTTCCGGAAAAAGATCTAAACTCCGTGTCAATAAAATAGATACCATCTGCTGCAATAAGAAAATTCTCGGGACAAAGGTCAATAAAATTAGATGCTTCTATAATAGAAAAAAGCTCTAAAATCTCTTCACGAGATATAAATCTTTTATCTTGGTTGATATTTTGTGCATAAATGGAGATTTCATGCCCTGCTATCGTAATTTCTCCCGTTACTGCCTGAACCTTGACACACAATTCATCTTCAGATTCCAACACAGCTATTTTTTCAGGTACTTTAATATGTTTTAACTGTAATTTTTCAGTTAAATTTTTGATCCGATCATGACCTAGAATGCGTGTAAAATCCCTTTTTTTTATATACGAATTGTCTAATTCATTATCAAATTCTTCCTGAGTTAACAACCTGCCTTCTCGTCTCAAATTGATTAAAAAATCAATGATTGTTTTACTTACCAAAGCGCTGTCCATATATTGATGAATAAGATCAAGGCTTTCTATAGGATATTCAGGAGGTGTCATTCCCAAAAAGTGAAGGCGTCCAACCAAAGCAACTTTATTGAAATGATTCGCTGTTCTATAGACTAGGCTTTTTGTTTCTGGGCTCAAAGAAAGAAATTCTTCATCGCTAAAATCTGAATTTTGAAAAACCTTGATCTGCCAGTGCTCAGCCAAAGAAATTTGCCTTCCCATACTGTAAGTCTGCTTAATAATTTCTTGAGCCCCTTCAATGTCTCTGGATTGAAGAGCCTTACTCAGATCGCTTTTCTTAATTGTTGATTGAATGACTACTGACGAATTATTTACTATAAAACTTCCATTCATAATGCCTCGGAAAAATAATTGTTTATAAATAATAACGATAAGATTTTTTATAATCCAATTAAATTAATAAATTAACAAAAATAGGAATGCAAAGGACGCCAGTCTTTTGCCAGAGTTTGAGACGGAGTCTCAAGAGCTTTCTCTAGCAGGCATAGGGTATTGCTTGAACATTTTGACAACGAGGAGTGTCCAGCCTAAAAATATAGCGAGGGAGACATAGCTAATCAAAGGGAGCAAATAGGTACTGGCGATGATTTGCAGGATTACGATGAAAAGAGAGATTAGTGCCTTTGAGGTTCTGTGGGCAAATACATCGATGATTGCTTTTGCTCGAAATTTTTCATCGAGCTTGAGAGGGATATAAAGCATTTCTCGAATCACGCCGAAAAGGGAAAAATCGATGGCTTTTAAAAAAACAAAAGCGAAAGAAATCATGGCAAAACTGGGAAGGAAGATAAAAATAAGAGTGTTGCTCAACAAAACAAAAGGGATAAAAAGATGGCTGCCTCGAAGGCCAAACGCGTGGATCATTAAAAAACTGCCAAAAAACTGAAACAAGCCGCTTAAAACATTTGTGATGCCGGTCACTCGTCCGCAATAGGCAGTTCTTAAATCTTTGGTGGGTACATAAAGTTCCAAATAGCTATTGAATTGGTATTCCATGAGTCCCACTGAAACCTGCATGAACACGACAAGTAGAAGGAGCCAAAGGAGAAATTTGTTGCGTTTGATGAGCGAAACAGCTTCTCTTGGATGAAGATTTTCAGTTAGTGTTTTTGCAAAGGAACCCTTGGCAATAGGACTGGTTTTAAACGCCCTTTTATAAGCCCAAAAGAGGAGCGCGTAGAAAGGCAGCGTGAACAAAAAGAGATTTTCAGAACCAAGACTACTTGCAAAAAAACCAGGAATCAGACTGCAGGCGATCGATCCGATCGTTCCCACTCCATAGATCAATCCGTAGAGATATTTGGCTTTTCCTTGTGGAATGGTGGAATGGATCAAAGACCATAATTGTTTGAACATGAGTAAAATATAAACATCTTTCCAGGCGAACTGAAATAGGATCAAAAAGGGAAAGTGAGGCAATAAAAAAGCGCAGGAAAAGTTGATTATGATGGCAAATGCTGCAATGCTGCCCAGCATTTTTAAAGGGCCGATAAGAGGTAAAAAGCGGCTATATAGATAGACAATCGAAAAATTCAGAGGAACAGTTGCTAGCCAAATATAGGGCAGGTATTTTGTGGAATAGTTGGTTAAAAAAATAGCTGTACTAGCAGGACGCGTGACTGCATACTCCCCTGCGATGCAAAAGCCGACTAGCATGGCAAAAAATAAAAAAACTTTTTCTGCGCGAGGCAGGGTTTTTATTTCTTGTTTGATCGACTGAAAAAAAGTCATGAATAGTTATCTAAAAATTTAACTAAACTTAAGTCATGTTCAGGAGAAATATAGACCCAGTTTGATTTTTTGGAAGGAATTTTTACAAGCAGATCAGAGCAATCGCGCGCTTTTTGAATGAGTATATGGCGCCTGGCTACAGGAAAACAAAGGCGGTCTGGTGGAGGCTCTACATATTGAAATTCCCAATCAATCTCATGATCTTTTAAACGATTTTTTATTTTAAAATCTTTTAAATCCTGCTCGCTCATCTCTTCAGGAAGAGGACTGGCCCGGAATCGATGTTGGCGAAAAACAATGCATTTGGCGTCTGCATGGCCGGGCAATTGAAAATCTTTCGCAGCTTTATTGAGAGAGGAAATGACATCTGTATCGCTGATAGAGAGAAATTCATCGACTGTTTCAGTGACCTTCGCCTGGTAAAGCGCTTTCATAAAGCGGCGGAGGTGGAAATTATAGGCTTTTACAGAAGAATATTGATAAATCCTTCGGTGCATGAAATGGCGGGCCAAGAGAAGCGCTTCACAAGATTCCAGTCCATTTGCATCGATTCCTAGCTGCAGTTCATCCGTTCCATGATCGACGCTGGGGAGAATTCTAAGCATTTCAATGAGTTGATGATAATCGAATAGACCAAAAGCCACTCCCGTGCTTTTGGAATCACGAATAAGAAAATCAATACGGTCTGCCCCAAAGAAATCTCCGGTGATGATTTCTGAGACAATTCTTTCCCAAGGAGTAAAGGATATCCCTTTGATCTCTTTCCATTTTTTCTCACCAATTGAAATTTTTTGAATATCTTCGACGATATCCCGCTCGATGAGATCTTCCAGATAGGCAGGAGTCTTTTTTAATTGGTCCCAAACTGGTTTGAGATAGCTGCTGCCAATGATTTTTAAAGTCCAATATTCATGACCTTGATCCCCTAAGAGGGCCTGTTCTGCGACATGGGAGAAAGGCAAATGGCCTAAATCATGGCAAAGAGCAGCCATGCGGAGAACTCGACGCCAATAAAGGTAATCAGAAGAGCCTTTTCTCGGGACAAAATGAAAGACATCAGGCCGAACGGAAGTGCAAATTTTTTCGAACATTAAAGTCGCCAGCGCCATAACGCCGAGAGAATGCTCGAACCGAGTATGGGTAGCGCCTGGATAAACAAGATAGGCAATGCCAAGCTGATGGATATAATGAAGACGCTGAAAGGGAAGGGAATCAATTAATTCTTTTTCAAATTCATCAAAAGGAATAAACCCATGAACTGAATCATAAATTTTTTTATCAGAGTAAAGAAAATCTTTTACCATAATAATCCTTTTGCTCCCCTCATTATCCGCGGATAGACAGATCCCTGCAAGTTTATTTCAATCATGAATGGGGGCGGGGGCTGCTTTCTTGGATATAAGTAGAAGAAACCTGTACAAATTCCGCTTTTCTTTGAAGCTCTTTTAGATTTCTGGCACCTCCATAAGTCATACCGCTTCGAAGCCCTCCCAATAAATTATTGATAAGCTCTTCTGCTGAACCTGAAACGGGAGCCCAAAAATCGATCCCTTCAGCGACTGTTTTGGCTTTTAGCCCCCCATAAAATTCTGTTTGAAAATCTGAAGAGGCCTGTCCCCTGTATTTTGCTTCCAAACCCTCATGGGTTTTTCTCTTGGGAGCTGCCGATTCGGGAGTAAGAGCGAACAATTTTCCAACCATGACGCTGCTGGCGCCGGCAGCGAGGGCTAGCACGACATCGCGGCTATTTCGGATGCCTCCATCCGCAATCAAAGGAACTCTGAGTTTCTCGGCAATTCTGGCGCAATCTTGAACGGCTGTGAATTGGGGCATGCCGAATCCGGTGACTATTCTCGTACTGCATGCAGCGCCAGGACCAATCCCCACCTTGACCGCATCGGCCCCTGCATTGACCAAATCATGATACGCCATGGCTGTACAGACATTGCCGGCGATGATTTGATGATTAGGATGGGTTCTTTTTAATTCCTGGATGTGGTGAAACATTCGATCTGAGTGCCCGTGTGCGACATCAATGCAAACGCCCAAAGCTCCCAAGTCAAGCAAGTGGCGAATTTCATCCAATTTACCGATTCCGCAGGAAATAAACGTTTTTTGTTCGTATTTTTTTACCCAGCGAATTTGTTCTTCCATGGAAGAGAAACGATGAAAAATAGGAATAGATCCTTGGGTAATTAAAAGGTCTGCAAGTTCTTCTCCGATGACTGTATCCATATTGGATGCAAGCAAAGGAATGGAAATTTTCAAATTTCTTGTCAGCCAGCTTTCCAACGAAGGTTCGGTTCTAGAAGGAATGTTATTGAATTGAGGGACAAGGGCAACATCATCGTAAGTTAAGGCGTGGCGCATAATTTCCTCTAAAATTTCTGAAATGACTGTATAAGATACAGGAGTTTTGTGGTAGGCTTTAGTGTATGATTTCCGTATGTATTTTGACAAAAAATTCTTCTGCGACTTTAGAAAAGACTCTAAAATCCGTTTGTAGTTTTTCTGAAGTGTTGATTTTAGACAACGGATCGACCGATGACACGCTATTGATTGCCGCCTCTTTTGCAAATGTCCAAATCCGGCATAGTCCTTTTATCGGATTTGGAAACCTGCGAAACCAAGCTGCTAAGTTCGCAAAATATGATTGGATTTTAGCGCTGGATAGCGATGAAGAACTTTCTTTTTCTCTTCTAGAAGAATTTAAAAACCTCTCCTTACAAAATGACTACGTCTATTCTATTTCTCGACATAATTTTTACAATGGAAAACGGATCCGAGGATGCGGATGGGATCCTGATCGAGTCGTCCGTTTATACAATCGGCAGCAAACGCAATATGACGAGGCTGATGTTCATGAAGCCGTTTTAGTAAAACATCTTCAAAAGATAGCACTCTGCCATCCGATTTTTCATACACCCTACCGATCAACAGAAGAATTTCTTTCTAAAATGCAACATTATTCAAGCCTTTTTGCCCAACAAAATGTTGGAAAGAAACGCTCTTCTTTCCTCAAAGCTCTTGCAAAAGGTTCTTTTTCTTTTTTTCGGAGCTATTTTTTACAAAAAGGGCTTTTTTTGGGAAAAGAGGGTTTTTTGATCTCTTTGTATAATGCAAATACCACTTTTTACAAATATCTAAAACTTGCGGAAAAATCGTCGTCTTTTTCTTAGGGCTTGGCCCTATAACCCACCAAAGAGCAAGCTCTTTGGAAACTCTTTTGATTTTATGTCATTTAAAATGATGGAATTTTCAATCAAGTTTTGCGTTGAGCTATAAAAACAAAATCCTTATAAGCGTTGGGCTTCTACAATCACCATAAATGAGGAGTAAGTTTTGTGGAATTCAGTTCTTTAGATAGAGTGTGTGCTCGCGGAGAAAATATTTTCAACAAATTGGGATGGATTCCTTATGTGGGATCTGTCAGCGGCGCTTTAAGATTGGCGATAGGAAAAATCATGTTCGTAGTAGGCCTCGCTCTCGCTTGCTATTATTTTATTCGGACAATCGTGACGAATCAGCCTTGTTTAAATAATGAACCTGCAGAGTATGCGGGCTACGCGATGCATGGTTTAGCAAACATTTGCAGAGCTCTTATAGAGATGACTCCTTTTTGCAATACCATTGTTCTTTTGGCGTATGATGCCTTCGTGGGACGTTTTTGCTATTTTTCTGAAAAACTTCAAACGGGAGTGCGTCCCCTCAATCCTTATCATTCTGACTTTGAATCGGAAAAAAAACTTTCAGATAGAGTTTTTTTGATTGCTTTATAAGCGTGTAGATCAGTACGATATGCGCCTCGTTTATGCCGATCAGGATTCAAAAATCGGTTAATAGACGAGAGTCACGATTGATAAAAAAATTGGAGGTTTTATGGTGATTACAGAATTCGATAATACGTTAGATAGTCGTTTTGATTTTTTTGTTGCTGCAGATCAGATGTGGGCCAAAACAGAAGGCGTTTTGAATAAATGCGGCTGGATTCCTTTCGTAGGTTCCGTGACCGGTGCGCTTCGATTTACCATTGGAAAAGTCATGGTCATAGCAGGTCTTATTATGGCTGCTTTTAAATGTTTGCAAGGCTGCTTTTCAAGTGATGCATTCTGCTACAAAGAAGCGCAGCAATATGCAGGATATGCTTTGCATGGATTTATGAACCAATGTAGAGGTATTGTGGAATCGATTCCTTTTGTCAATACGATTACGTTGGTGCCCTACGATCTTTTGGTAGGCAGATTTTCTTATAGTTTTGAAAAGCAAAAGATTGAAAGAGCAGCTGTTCAGCCTACCGACAATTTTTCTCCTAGTTTTGAAAACAAAAAGATTGAAAGAACACCTTTTGAACCTTCAGCTATTCGCATTTGAAGCTATATAAAAAAAAAAGAGTTCTTTAATATAAAGGAATGGCAAAAAAAGAAGCATCTACCTCTTGGGAGTCGGCGGAACCTTGGTACAATCGCTGTGTTGGAGAAAAAGGACATTACTATCATCAGTCGGTTATTTTGTCTTCTTCTCTTCGGTTGCTGCAAATTACTTCTCAGTCTACCGGCTCTTTTCTTGATCTGGGATGTGGCCAAGGTATTTTGGCAAGACAACTTCCTGATGCAATTAATTATTGGGGACTAGATGCTTCTATTTCGCTCATCCGCGATGCAAAACGGCTGGCGAAAAATCCAAACCATCATTTTTTAACGGCAGATGCAACGCAATCTTTCCCTCTTCCCAAAAAACAAGAGTTTGATTGGGCGGCCTTTATCTTGTGTTTGCAAAATATGCAAGATGGCAAAGCGGCTCTTGCCAATGCAGGCCATCATGTAAAAAAGGGTGGGAAGCTGTTGCTTGTTCTCAATCACCCCTGTTTTAGGATTCCCCGCCAAAGCGCTTGGGGCATTGATGAAGCTGCGAAAATTCAATACCGCCGTCTCAATACGTATATGAGTCCGATGAAAATCCCTATTCAAATGAATCCAGGGAAAAAAGAAGAGTCGATTACCACTTATTCTTTCCATCATCCCCTTTCAGATTATATGAGCTGGTTAAGAGAAGCTGGATTTGCAATCGGCGGAATCGAAGAGTGGTGTTCCGATAAAAAAAGCGAAGGCGGAAAAGCTCGCATGGAAGATCGGGCCCGCAAAGAATTCCCTCTTTTTTTAGCCTTACTTTGTAATAAAATTTCTTAAATATAATTAATAATGTAGGTGAATCAAATGTGTGGAATTTTTGGATACATTGGCGCCAAAGACCCTTTGACGGCTTGTTTAGCAGGACTAGAACTTCTTGAATACCGCGGTTATGACTCTGCAGGGATTGCTGGCATAGAAAATGGGTTTATTGCCTTTTGCAAAGAATCTGGAAAAATTTCCCAACTGAAAAAAAAGATAAAAAAAAAGATCGATTTAAAAACGTTAGAACTGGCTATAGGACATACTCGTTGGGCGACTCATGGAAAAGTGTCGGATGAAAATGCCCATCCCCTTTTTGATACCTCGGGTTCAATTGCGCTTGTCCATAATGGAATTGTTGAAAATTTTGATGTTTTGCGAGAAGAACTAAAATTAAAAGGCGTGCCGTTTGTTTCTGAAACGGATAGCGAAGTCATTGTCCAATTGATCAGCAGGTATTACAAAGGCGATTTATGCCAAGCTGTACAGCAAACGCTTCCTTTTTTAAAAGGAGCCTTTGCGATTGCGCTAATCCATAAGGATCACCCTGAGCAAATTGTCGTAGCGGCGAGAGAGAGTCCTCTTGCGATCGGATTTGATGACGAGCAAACAGAAGCGATCATTTCTTCCGATCCTAACGCTTTTTTGGGCAATAAGCTCAATGTCTTTTTTTTACATAACGATGAAGTGGCAAGTGTTCAAAAAGGGCGGATTGAAATTTTTAATTCCTCTTTTAGCAGAATTGAAAAAAAATCAGAGCGTTTTGAGAGTCATTACAAAGCGCCTTCCAAAGAAGGTTTTGAGCATTTTATGCTGAAAGAAATTTTCGAACAGCCAGCAACGGTTCAAAATGCAATGTTTGGCCGCTGCAGTCTCGATTTTGAACAATTTGGTTTTACCGAGACAGAGCTAAAGTCGTTTAAGCATATTTGGATTTTAGGCTGCGGGACATCAGCTCATGCCGGAAGTATTGGAGCGATGTATTTTGAAGATTTAATCAAAATTCCTTCTTCTTGCGATATTGCTTCGGAAGCTCGTTATCGAGGGCTTTTTTTAGGACCCGATACGCTGGTTATTGGGATCAGCCAGTCTGGAGAAACAGCCGATACATTAGCAGCTTTACGAGAAGTAAAAAAACAAGGCTGTAAAATTTTAGGGATTTGCAATGTTTTGAATTCTACCTTAACAAGGGAGGCAGATGGCTTTATTTTATTAAAAGCCGGCCCTGAGGTCAGTGTTTGTTCAACCAAGGCTTTTTCCTCTCAATTGGTCGTGTTAAATTTATTGGCGCTTCATTTGGCCCATATAAAAGGGAAAATTCTTCCTGAACAAGCTAAGAGCTACTTAGCGGCGCTGCAGGACATTCCAAACCACATCAACCAAGTTTTACAAGAAGCGCCTTATTTACAAAAGTTAGCTGAAAAATATACGTCCTATACAGACTTCTTTTTTATGGGCAGACAGTATATGTTCCGGGCGGCCCAAGAGGCTGCCCTAAAATTAAAAGAAATTTCTTATGTCAATGCAAATGGATATCCAGGAGGCGAACTAAAACATGGGCCTTTGGCGCTGATTAGTTCTCAATTTCCTGTGGTTGCCTTTTGTGCAAATAAAAAGACCCAAAATAAAATTTTAAGCGATTTAATGGAGGTAAAAGCTCGAGGCGCCCCTATTTTAGCTTTTGCTCCAAAAGATTTTGAAAAAGTAGCCTCTGTTGCCGATGATGTTGTATGGCTTCCTCCTACAATAGATGAGCTAGCGCCTTTTGCTTCTACGATTGCAGGGCAGCTATTTGCTTATTTTATGGCTCAAAAGCGCAAGTGCGATATTGACCAGCCTCGCAATTTAGCCAAATCGGTCACTGTTGGATGAAATTTTTTTTGTGGCTTTTTTCTTTTTTTATGTTCTTATTGACGGCTCTTTTCTTTTTTCCAAGTCTCGTCTCCACTTCCTTTGGTAAAAAAATATTCATTCAAATTGTAGAAAAAAAAACCAATGCAACTATAGAAATCGGTTTGCTGCATCTTTCTTGGTTAGGTCCGCAGCAA
>Ga0206895_1149_pt1 | contig 18797 bp, 17 predicted proteins | sample Alteio_BWOrgHeat_51_FD_152967 | JGI IMG/M metagenome (GOLD analysis project Ga0206895, IMG submission 152967) | Enriched cells from forest soil in Barre Woods Harvard Forest LTER site, Petersham, Massachusetts, United States -... | ecosystem: Environmental > Terrestrial > Soil > Temperate forest >...
TGGCAATCGCAGCTTGAACAATAACTGCGCCGGCGTCGCCTTATGCATCAGAAAAAGATGAATAAGGTTCTCATCAACACTGATAAGGCCCTGCGTAGTATTGGCAATAATCGGCGCCAAGCAGATGATGAACGCAATCACCGCAACCGAGTAAACACCGGGTCCCATCCACATGATGATCAAGGGCGTAATCGCCACAATCGGTACCGTCTGCAACAGAATCGTGTAGGGATAGAGCAGTCGCCGCAGCCAACTCCATTGAGCAAACATCAGAGCCACCGCAACTCCAATAACGATGCTTGACGCAAGCCCCATCGCCGCCGCCTCGGTGGTCAGCCAAAGCGACTTCACCAGCGCGGGAAATCTATTGACCACAGCTTTCGCAACGATCTCCGGGCCTGGCAACATATAAGGCGGTATCTTCAGATTCAACACAGCAAAGTGCCAGCCCATCAGCAGACAAGCCAGCACGATCAAACTGTTCAACACAAACCAGAGATGCCGCCTCAAGCCACACCTCCTTCATCCGCCTGCCTGCTCTGCACGCTGCGCAACAATCGCGAAACAATCGCGACCTGCTCCTCATACGCCTGCGTCAAACGAGTCTCCGCAGTCCGCGGCCACGGCAACTCCACAGGAACCACATGCGCCACTCGCCCTGGATGCGGCGCAAGAATCACAATCCGCGTAGAAAGAAATACCGCCTCGGCCACCGAATGCGTAACAAACAACACCGTCCACGCCTGCTCGACATAAAGCCGCAGCAACTCTTCATTCAGCCGATCGCGGCTCATCTCATCCAGCGCAGCGAATGGCTCATCCATCAGCAGGATCCGCGGCCTGCTCGCCAGCGCTCGCGCAATCGAAACCCGCATCTTCATCCCGCCCGAGAGCTGTCGCGGATACCGCTGCGCCACCTGCGTCAGCCCAACCAATTCCAGCATCTTCGCGACCTTCTCTCGTCGCGCAGGTCTCGCCAGATGTTCCAGTTCAAGCCCCAGGCCAACATTCTTCTCCACCGTGCGCCACGGCAGCAGCGTTGCATCCTGAAAGATAAAACTCATCAACTCACGCGCATTCTGCGGAGTCATTCCATTCACCAGCACCGACCCTGAAGTCGCCGGAGTTAACCCCGAAACCAACCGCAACATAGTCGACTTGCCACAACCCGACGGCCCAAGCAGCGAAACAAACTCGCCCTTCTCCACGCGCAACGAAACATCCTGCAAAGCCAGCGCACCGTTGCGAAACTTCTTCGTCACCCCATCCATCGCAATCTCAGCCACCGGCGCCTTCACCCCTCCTGCGCTCATCATCGAACGCCCCCATCTACCGGTAAGTGGAGAGCCGAAGGATACTCCGCTGTATGCAAAATCTGCTGCGTCGAACGCCCCCAGTCCCAGTGATCCGCATCCTGTGGCGCAACATCCGTCGAAGGATTGCGGTCATACAGCGGAAACGCCGAACTAGCGATCTCCAATCGCAGCAACTCTCCCGGCGCAATAACAACCGCAGTAGGCTCCAACGTAAACTCCCAACACTGCACCGCGTCCGCCGCATAACCTGTCTTGCGAAACAACCACGAAGAACGCGCAATCCCTATGCAGACAAACTCCGCTCGACCACTCAAAGTAACTCGCACCAGCTTCGCAGTAAGATCGGCACTCGCAGCAGACGTCGCCGCATATAACGTCACCCGAGGCTGCCCAACTATACGCATCTCCGACGAGGCAGCACTCATCGTGTACACCAGCAAATTGTTACCCATTTCCATCACTGCCTGATCATGCGGCCCACTCATCGCCAACGGTCCGCCCGGCGCCATTACCGGCACCTCCGGGTCATAGTTGAAGACATCCCGCGGCTCATCTTCCACGGGCGCATCGACGCTCAAAGTCCCATCGCCCTTGCGTGAATTGGCATTGCCCGCACTGTGCAAATACAGCGACAGAGAAGTCTCCACAGGCCAGGCATCGGCCTCATGCCACTTATTCTCGCCAAGCGCAAAATATCTGATCCGAGGCTCATTCGAAAACGCTGAAGAGCCCTTCAGCCAGTGATCAAACCATCCCAGCAAGAGGCCATCCGTATCCAGATTCGCTTCCGGCCCAAGGTTCTGATCGCCCACCCGATCACCCCACGGAATATGAACCCAGGGTCCAGCCAGAAGATATTGGTTATCGCGCGCAAACTGCGATCCCGCTTTCTCGCGCAGCGCAATATACCCAGCAATCGAACCCTCAAGATAAGTGTCATACCACCCCGAGATATGCAGCGCAGGCACCCTTATCTTGTCGTATCGCGAACTTATATCTAACTCGCTCCAAAACTCTCCAGCCTGGCGATGACTTATCCAATCGCGCACGTAATCCGGTAATTCAGCATCGACAATTGCAGGATGCTCGGCATAGGGAACATAACTCGCCTGCGCTCGAACATTGGCCCACGCCATCTCCAATCGATCGCTTGCCGCGCGCAACCCCCGCCGTCGCGCATCCTCCCGCAACATCTGAATGCCCCATCCCAAAGTCGAAGTCAGCCGCAATGCGCCCTGATGATAAAACCAGCCGTGATATAAATCAGCCGCCGTCATATGAGGCGCAATACAAACCAGACCCTCAGGATTTTCCGCCGCCGCCAGCAGTTGCGTATACCCCTGGTAAGAGAAGCCATACATGCCTATGCGTCCATTGCACGCCGCGTGCTGTCTCAGCCACTCAATCGTTTCCGCCCCGTCACGCCCCTCGTGGCGAAAGGCATAAAACTCTCCCTCCGAATCGCCCCGCCCGCGCACATCCTGAATCACGACGTGATATCCATGCCGCGCAAACCACACCGGATGCGCATACACCACCGCAGAGGCAATATCCCGTCCATACGGCTGCCGCATCAGCAAAGTAGGCCACGGCCCATCACCCGCACTTCCAGCATCCGGATAGTAATGATCCGAAACCAGCGCAACGCCATCCGACAACACGCAGCGCACGCCGCGCTCCAATCGAACTCCATTGCCACAGTCAATTAAAGCCAAGCGTCACTCCATCACGAACCTGCAATCAAGCATCATGCCGCGGCACAAAGTGATACATCGCCACCAGAATCTCGGCTATCTTAGCCGCAGCTTCATTCACCCACCGCTCGCCATTTTGGGCAGTAGCTGGCGAAGGATCGCCCATCACCCCGCTCGGCGCAATGTCTCGCGTAAGCCACGCAAAGTTAGCGCTCGAAGCCTCCGGCTTCAATAACTCCGGCTTATCCACTCGCGCAATATAATTCGAAGTGTACTTATCCGTATGCACTAACTCAGGCGTGCCATACAAAATATAGGCTGTCTCAATCTCCCCAGCATGAAACCCATAAGTCCGCTCCTGCGCGCTCACCCCCTCAAAGCTCGCTCCCGGCGATCCGAAGAGAGAAAATGTGCGCAACCCAAACTCAGCTCGCAGATCACGCGCCATCACATCCACCAGCGAAGTATTCCCGCCATGTGTGTTGAACAGCGCAACCTTCCTGAATCCGCCCGCAGAGATACTCGCCCCAAGGTCGCGAATCACAGCCATGAACGTATTCGCAGAAACCGACAACGTCCCCGGAAACCCAATATGCTCATTGCTCTTGCCATAACAAATCGTGGGCAACGCATAGATAGGCAACTCCGCCGGAACGAGTTCCAGCGCCTTCCCCAGCAGCAGATTGTTGCACAAAGTATCCGTCGCCAGCGGCAAATGATGACCGTGCTGCTCGATCGCCGCCGTCGGCAAAATCAACAATGTCGACTCGCGCGGCAGCGCGTCCACCTGCTTCCACGTCAGATAAGCGAAATTGCGTGCATCCGGAATCCAGGTCTTCATTTCTTCAGCGCCTCCGCGTGAAAGCTGATCATCTTTCCAGGATTAAGCAAGCCACGCGGATCATACTTCTGCTTGGCCTTCAGTTGCAGGTTGTCACCGCGAAACCGCCCGCCATCCTCCAGGTAATTCACATGCGGATTGGCAATAAACACGCCTATCTCACGGCAATAAGCTATCAACTCATTCAACCGCTCCTCGCCCGTAAAATACACCAGCGGAATCCCGCCTGGAATAATTATTCCTTCACCGTTCTTCATAAACTCAATGTGAAAGAGTATCTCCTTGCCATATCTCTCCCGTAGCAGCCGGAATTGCTCCATACAATTCGCCGGAGAAAAACCAGCCTGAATATAAGTCCACGTCGGATCAGCCTTCATCGCCCAGAGCGTCGTATGGTTCCATGTGTAATCGCTCAATAACGGCTGTGTGCGCGGGCCGGTATACGCACCGGTAAATGTAACTTCGCCCCTCGCTGTCGCGGCAGCCTCGCTAAGCATCTCCAATTGCTCCGAAGCTATCATGATCAGCACTAGCGTTTTGTCTTGCCTCACCACCTGCTTCACAGGAGTAAAAAACGAAGGGATTGGCCATTCAAACACCGTCACAAGTCTCTTCGTCCAATCCTTGCCTTCCGCGATAATTCGCGCAAAAACAAACGCCTCTTCATAACTATCGAAAGCCGCCGTAAACTGACTCCACTCAACCGCCGGAGCAAGTGCAAACCATATCCGCGTAAGAATCCCGTTCGTCCCCCACGCATGCAAAATCTCATGTACCGCCGCGCCCTCATGCAGCACCACGCGCGGCTCAGCCTCCATCGTCACAACCTCAAATGCGCGCACAGTATCGAAATCGCGCAAGCCCCCATGCGCCACCGAACCAATCCCACCCGAACCGCCCGCAAGAAATCCCCCCACAGACGCTTTAGCGATCGTCGACGGGTACATGCGCAACTCCCACCCCTGCTTGCGCGCCTCAATCTCCAGCGGAGCGAGCCTCAACCCCGGCTGACACACCGCGACTCCATCCGCAGTAATCTCCTCCAACTTATCCATCAGTGCAAGATCAAGTACAATCCCGCCATGCAGCGGAATACACTGCCCATAATTCCCTGTGCCCGCCCCCCGCACCGTAATCGGAACTCCACGCTCACCCGCGTATCGCGCAACCGCCAGCACCTCCGCCACGCTCACCGGCTGCACAACAACATCGCCCACCTTCGATTCCAACTGCCGCTTCAGCATCGGCGAATACCAATAAAAGTCCTTGGATAGCCGCTCCACCACAGCAGGCGCAGTTATAACCCTCTTCGGATCACCGATTACTTCGACAAGCTCAGATGCAAGCGTTTCAATCAAAACAGCAACACCTCAACTTACTTGGTTAACTTCGGTTTGCGATAAGATTTGCGAGTAGACCACGTGCGAAACGCCCGCAGCATATTGGGATGAGTAAACAGCGCATAACATTGCTCGTGCAGCACGGGCCCCTCGACCCTGCATTGCATGTCGCTTCGATCCGCAACTTCTGCGGCATGAATATGTATCTGCCTGCAATGCCGATTGGCATCCTCAATCGTCGCGCCATAAACCACGCGATCCAGTCCAGCCCACAACGCAGTACTCATGCACATCGGGCAAGGCTCGCAGGTCGTGTAAAGCGTATACCCAGCCAGCGAAACTCTCTTCAGTCTCTTCGTCGCCAGCCGAATCGCCCTGACTTCAGCATGTGAACTGGGATCGAGCTCGCGCGTCACAGCATTCAGAGCACGCAGCAACACTTCCCCGGTTTTCGAATGAACAATGGAAGATCCAAAAGGAACGGGCCGATCAGTCACCAGCGAGCGAGCGGTAAACCTTACCAGCTCAGCCATTCGCTCGTCATCGCGCATAGCCTGCGACACAGCGCGGCTCCGAGAAGTTGCTGTACTGACACCCATACTCGAACTTAGCATGCTCTACCCGCTCTTAGCGCCAGCAAAATCGCGCTTCTCTTCGCAAACCTAAGCCAATCAAATTAATCCCGCCTGCTGCGGCGAATGAACTCTCTACAATGCAAGCATGGCTGGAATGCCGAACCCACTTCTCTCAACAATTCAAGGCTTGCGTCAGCAACTCGCAAACGACAACGGAGCACAAGCCCTGGCCGAATATGCGCTGGCGTACAGCAACGGCAACGCCAGCCATAACACCTATCTCTGGCAGGATCGCGAATGGACGATGCAGGAAGCAGCATGCGCCGCCGCATTGTCGCGGAACGCCAGCCTTCCCTTGCGCGGTATCCCTGTCTCGGTGAAAGATTGCTTCGACCTCGCAGGTTCCCCCACCAGTTGCGGAACGCACTTCTATCGCGATCTCAACGGCGCAGCAACCCGCGACTCATGGCTGGTTGAAAAGCTCCGCAGCGCAGGCGCAGTAATCACCGGCAAAACCCACCTCCATCCTCTCGCCTACGGCATCACCGGCGAAAACCCCGACTTCGGCGACTGTCTTCAACCCGGCAATCCCTCCGCGCTCACCGGTGGCTCCTCCAGCGGAGCCGTAGCAAGCGTCATGGAAGGCTCAGCCATGGCCGCCATCGGCACCGACACCGGCGGCTCCGTCCGCGTCCCCGCTGCGCTCTGTGGTCTCGCCGGCTACCGCGCCTCACTCGGCCGCGGAGACTGGCGCGGTGGCGCGCATCTCGCGCCATCCTTCGACACCTTCGGCTGGCTCTTCCGCCATCTCGAAGACGGCCCGCTCCTCGGCTCAATCTTCGGCAACACTGACGCCGGCTCTGCACCTGAATTAAAGACCTTCGCCATCGTCAGCGAAGCATTCCTCCAGGATTGCGAACCCACTGTCGTCTCCAACCTTCGACGATGCCAGAGAGAACTCGAGTCGCTCGGACTCACCGCCACCGAAGTCGACGTAAGCTGGTGGTCCGACTCCATCGAAATCTTCGCCCCCATCCAGGCCTCAGAAGCGGCTGTCATCCATCGCGGCCACCACGATCACTTCGAGCCATCCATCCGCCAGCGCCTCAAATGGGGCGCAAGCCTGAGTGACAGCGAGCTCTCTCAGCTGCGACACCGCCGCACCTTGTTCGTAAATCGGATGGACACCCTGCTGGCCCAGCACCAACTCCTGCTCCTTCCGGCTGCGCCAGTCACAGCTCTCAAAGCCGGAGTAGACCACAGCCAGACCCGCACCCGCCTCCTCCGCTACACCTCACCCATCAGCCTCGCCGGAATGCCCGCAGTGACCATTCCCTTCTCCGAAAACGGTCGCCCCTCCGGCGGTATGCAACTCATAGCAGCTCGCGAAGACGACGCGCGCCTGCTCGCCCTCGCGGCTAAAGTCGGCCGACATCGAAAGCCAGCAATCCAGCCGCAAGCGGAGCCGTGATAGTGTCGAAAAAAGGCCTCACTTAATCTCGAATCACGACACGATTCAACGGAGACGCAGGAGATGAGACCCGGATCTTTTATGAGACAAGGATTTCTTCATAGCGCTTGCACCCTCGCCGCGACAACGCTCATGTCGTTCTCTGCGCTGCTCACTGGCTGCCACAGCAATGACGCACCCGCTGGCAAAACGGGCCTCCTCCCCGTCCGCCTGCAGGCCGATTGGTATCCTCAACCCGAGCAAGGCGGATACTTCACCGCCATTGCCAAAGGCTACTATCAGGCCGAAGGCCTCGACGTAACCATCCTTCCACTCGGCCAATATACCAGCGGCCTCCAGGTTGTCTCCAGCGGAGGCGCAGAGTTTGGCCTCGGCGCCAGCGATCAAATCCTCGAAGCCGTCTCCAACGGCCTGCCCGTCGTCGCCGTCGGAGCCACGATGCAGCACGATCCCCAGGCCATCATGGTCCATAAGGACTCACCCATCCACGACTTCCCCGCGCTCGAAGGGCACTCCATCGCCGCACAGCCCGGCTCCACCTGGTTCAAGTTCATCGTCAACAAATATCAACTCAAAAACGTCCGAGAAACCCCGGCTACACACTCCATCGCCAACTTCATCGCTGACCCCAATTACATCCAGCAAATCTTCGTAACTAGCGAACCATTCTTCGTCAGGAATGCCGGCGTCGACTATCGCACCATGCTCATCAGCAGCGCGGGCTACGATCCCTATCGAGTATTCTTCGCCCGCAAAGACTTCATGGATCAGCATCCCGAGGCTGTCTCCAAATTTGTCCGCGCCACTATCAAAGGCTGGCAGGACTATCTCCGCGACCCCGGCCCGGCCAACGCGCTCATCCTCAAGCTCAACCCTGCGCAAAATCCCGCACAGATGCAGTACTCACTGCAGGCCATGAAAGACGGCGGCTTCATCACCGGCCCCGACGCTTCAGGAGGATCCATAGGCAAGATGACGCCCGAGCGCTGGGCCGCCACCAATCAGCAGCTGACCACGCTCGGTATCATCCGCAAACCAATTGATCCAACGACGGCCTATACACTCAAATTCCTGCCTTGAGTTAGCTCAGTATCGCCAGCTTGTAAGGTCCGCCCCCTGTGGCGCGGTCTTCTGAATGCGGTCCAGAATCTTTGGCAGATACATCGTGTTGTAATGCAGCCGCGAGTATGCATTCGGCAGCGTAGGATCGCCGTTCCAGCAATGCTCCGCGCGTGGTCCGTAAGCCACCTCGCCGTCATACGAAGGATGGGCCGTGCTCTTCAAAAAATCTTCCATGAGATACACCGCATCATTCAGCATGTAAGTATCATCGCTTCCCACATAGATATGGAGCTTGCCTTGTAACTGCGGTCCCAGCGTGGCCCAGTCCCGCGCCATGATTGCATTCAGATCGTAGTGCTCCTTCCAATAAGCCGCCACCCTGTGGTCGATCTCGCCCGTCTCCTTGTCGAAGATGGCCTGCGGATAACCATCCTTCCCCACCGGCGAATACACCGCCTGCCAGATATCCCACTGCTCTCCTGAACGCCCATGATCACCAAGAGCCAACTCATAAGCATTGTTATCGCGAATCGTGATCAACGTATGCCCGAGATAGTCGCGCATCGCTGGCTGTTCGACTTGTTTATGTGCGCCCTGCAGATAAAACGCATTCTTCTCGTCATAGATATCGATGTTAGTAAACGCATGAAAGTCCACCGGATCGGGGCAAGCTACAAAGGCGCCGTTGTAATGAGTCGGGTAAAACATCTGCACCGCGAGCGACTCCCAACCGCCCGTCGATCCGCCATACAAAAATCGCGCCCATCCCTGCCCAATTCCGCGAAACTGCTTCTCGATCGCCGGCATCAGCTCCGTCTCGATCGCATCTCCATACGGCCCCAGATTCGCCGAATTCACCGCGTACGAATCGTCGTAATACGGATTAGCATGCTGAATCTTGATCACCAGAAATCGTGGAAACTTGGCGCCAATCCAGGTCTGATAAAACTTGTAAGCTTCCTCCTGCTGAATGCGGTTGTAACCGGCCAGATGAAATCTTTGACTGTAGTCCGGCTTCAGGTTCGGATCAGGCGGCGTAGTCCGAAAGTCCCCAAACCCATCCACAAAATGATCCTCAAAAACCATCTCCGGAAAATGGGCCTCCGGGTGTTCATCGAACCCCTCCGGCACCAGCACCACAGCCGACAAGAACATCGGCCGACCCCAGAACTTCGTCAGCAGCGCGCTCTGAACCCGGATACGCCGCACATACTTCGTGTCTTTCTGCTCAGTGATAGGCGGCACTATTTCCGTCAAAGAAATCGCAATCGGCGCAGCACCGGCCTTCACCGTAATCTTCTGCGGCTTGCTGTAAAGATTCCCCGGAGTAATATTCCAATGCTGCCCCTCCCCCTGGTCCATGTGCAGCTTCACAGTCGTCCCATCCGAGCGATGAAACGTCTCATAAAGATTCAGCACCGCCTGCACCGTATACTCGCCCGGCGGCACGTCCTTCAGACTGCGAATCGGATAACCAAAAGCCTTCGCATCCACCGTCGCCGCGGCCCCCGGCGCAAGCCCATCCACGTTCACGCCAAATACCATCTGTGATCGCAGAGTATCGTCAATCTGCATGCGCGGCTCTTCCGAAGGATCATTCGATAGCAGCAAAAGCATCCGCCCATCAAGCGGTTTCGCGCTTCGTTCTTTCTGAAAACTCACCTGAAACGACTGCGCATATGCAGTGGAAATAATGGAAAGCAAACCGGCAGCAATCAACAGGGCGGACAAACAATGAGAGGTCTTCATATCGATGAAGATTATCACTTCAGAGCGTGGATTCCGTCTCCGAAAATGTCCCGCGATGCTTAGGCCAGACCCGTCGCTATCTCTGCCCGCTTAACCAGCCGTGCACGTAACCCGCGATTCATCGGTTCGGAATAAAACCGCGCGATCACCCACGCAATCAACGCCGAAAGAGCAAGAAACACCAGGAACAGCCATGGCTTAAGCCCTTCCGGTATCGCTCTGTGCATGGGAAGCTCCTGCATACCCGCCAGCAGCACAATGTGAAATAGATACAACTCATAACTATGCCGTCCGAACCACCCCACAGGCGCAGTAACCCTGTCGAAGACCGACCGCTCCATGACTGACCGCTCCATCGTTCCGCTTAGACCGTTGCGCCACGCACCCTCCGCGAACAAATACACCGCCGCCCCAAGACCCATCAGCGAAGGCCCCCATACAGGCGTCGAATCAATCCCCGTGCGAAGAAGGATAATCAGCATCCATATCAACGCCGCCGCTTGCAGCAGATTCCTGGTTAACCGTCCGACACTTGCGCCCCGCACCAGCACAGCAACGCAACAACCCATCGCAATCGCGTCAAAACACGCCAGATACCCATACAAAAATCTAATCTCGTTATGGCTATTCAAACTCCTGTAAATCGGTCCGGCAATGATAGCCACAATCCAAACAATTACAACCCATCGCGTCTTCTTCAGAAGCAAACACAGCAGTGGAAAGCCAAGATAGAAAACTTCCTCAACCGAAAGCGACCAAAGTATGTCCAGGCAATAATTGTCGTATCCATATCTGGCCATAAGCACGTTATGCCAGAAGGTAAGCACAGACAATTCAGACAGCCACAACGGCACATGCCTTCCCGCCCGAAAGAGCTCAAGCCCTGTCATCGCCAGCACAGTAATGATCGCCAAAACCAGCAGCAGGCAAGGAAATATCCGCGCAAAACGAAATGCGTAAAACACCCGCGCCGAAACCCCACTAAGACCGCCAAATCTTCGCAGCGATGTAGAAGTAATAAGATATCCAGAGATAACAAAGAATACAGTAACTCCGTAATTTCCGTTCCGCACGAAGTTAACAAGATAGGGTTCCGGCAAAAACCTGCCTATCGGACTCTTAATTAAATTGTAAGCAAAATGAAAATGCAGCAACAGCACCGAAAGTATCGACAAGCCCCGCAGGAAATCAATCCTATAGTCGCGACTCACACCCGGTCGCGCGAAATTATCCCCCATCCTGCATCAATCTCCCCTGCCGTCTCAAGCCCTAATGCAAATGCATCCGCCAAAGGGTATAAGCCACAATCTCATGCCAAACCTGCTGCCACTCCGTCGAACCGCCCACAGCGCCCACCTGCGGCCTCGGCGAAGTCAGCACCGGCAATCCCTCATGCGCACATATCTCCCTTACTCGAAAAAGATGCGCCGGATCACTCACGATTACAATCCTGCGGTAACCGTTCGTCCGCGCAATCGCAACAATCCGCTTCGCCTGCTCTTCCGTGGTTCGGCTCTGCGTTTCGGCAATGATCGCCTTCTCCGGAATACCGTTGGCCATCAGATATGCCTCGCCAACCTGCCCCTCCGAAAAAGCATCACCCGGAGCGCTTCCGCCAAGCGTCAGCACGACCGGCGCAATCCCGTGTTCATAGAGCGCCAGCGCATGATCCAACCGTGCCCGCAGCACCGGCGACGGTCGCCCCGCATACTCAGCAGCCCCAAACACGCAAATCACGTCCGCCGGAGCAGCCTGATCCGCATAGGCATAGTGCTCAATCTGCATATATACCCAGACACACCAGCCCAATGCGAACAACAACGCCACAGAAAGAAAATAGAGCACGAAAAAGCGCACTGCCGAGGCAGTCCGCTTCCGCTTCAGCGGCGGATCTCCAGATATCTCGGATCGGTCCGTAGCTTCGCTCCTCTACCTCTGCAATGCCAGCGCAATCTCGTGCGTAGAGATGGCTCCTTCACGCAATATCTGCCAAGGTCCGCTGTTGCCGGAGAGATCGACAATCGTCGTCGGCAAAGCATGCCCCGACGGCCCCCCATCCACGATCAGCGGAATGCGATCGCCAATCTGGTCGCGAACGCACGCCGCATGAGCACACTCACTGGCATTCGCCAGGTTGGCCGAGGTCGCCGTGATCGGCAACCCAAAGCACTCCACCACCGCGCGAGCTATCGCCGCATCCGGAATGCGAAGCGCCACGTTGCCCGTATTCGCCGTCGAGCGCAGAGGCAGTTTGCTGCCAGCGCGCACAATGATGGTCAGCGGCCCCGGCCAGAACCGTTCCGCCAGCCTGTCAAATCGATCATCGATATCGCGCGCCAACTCATAAGCCTGGGCCACCGAACAAATCAGCAGCGACAGCGGCTTATGCTTCTGCCTCGACTTGATCTGATAAATCTGCTCCACTGCATGCAGGTTTACCGGATCGACAGCCAGGCCATAGAAAGTGTCCGTAGGCAACGCGACCACGTCACCCTGCCTCAAACAGGAAACGATGTACTCAATGCGTTCGGGTTGTGGTTCATCGGGATGGACCCGCAAAATCTCCGCGGACAAATCGTCTACCTCTGTGTGCTGATTTCCCTTCCGGTATGGCTCAACCTTCGGGTGTGGATCGATCTTCGAGTGTGGCTAAACCTTCGCGTGTGGCTTAATTTGATCAATTCAGACCACCCTGGAAGCAGGTCCCATTCCCCGACTATACCCGTTCTGATGCGCTCAGGCCCGTGTAAGCCGAAAGGCTACAATCGCCTAAGGTTCGGAGTGAGGCTCCGCAGATGGCTATTCGCATTGTACAGAGTAAGCAGAATGCCCGGGTAAAGGAACTTCGCGCCGCCCTGCTCCGCCCCGGCCGGGGTGATGCGGACTCGATCGCCCTTGAAGGCCTTCATCTCGTCGAAGAAGCCCTCCGCAGCGGCCTCGAACTGATAACAATCTTCATCGCCCAGGGCCATGAAAACCTTCTCGGCGAACTCAACCTCAGCAACTCCCTCGAAGTCCTAGCCGTCCCCGCGGAAGTCCTCGCTTCCGCAGTCACCACCGAGTCACCCCTGCCGATCGCAGCCCTCGCCCGTCCCATCAACTGGGCCTGGAACTCCCTTCTTACCCCACAGTCGCTTGTGATCGTCCTCTCCGGCATCCAGGACCCCGGCAACCTCGGCACCATCCTGCGCTCCGCCGAAGCCTTCGGTGCCACCGGCGTCATCTGCCTCACTGGCACAGTCAGCCGCTGGAACCCAAAAGCCATGCGCGCCTCCTCTGGCAGCGTATTCCGCCTCCCCACCCTCACCACCTCCGAACGCAAATGCTTTGAGCATCTGCAAGCCGCTAACATTCGCACCCTGGCAACCTCATCGCATGAAGCAGAACCTCTCGGCGAACACGACCTCACCGGCCCGGTAGCAATCTTCATCGGCGCAGAAGGCAGCGGCCTCGCACCCGAACTCGCCGCGCAATGCGACGCCCGCATCACCATCCCCTGTCCCGGCCCGGTCGAGAGTCTCAATGCCGCCGTAGCCGCCAGTGTCTTACTCTACGAAGCATCCCGCCAACGCGCAGTCCAGCCCACATCCGTCCAACAACCATCAAAGACGCGGAGGCGCAAATGAGCTCCTTCGAATCAAATCTGTTCGATATCCCGTCAACGCCGGAGTCCACCGCCCGCCGCAGCCGGAACGCCCCTCTCGCCGAACGCATGAGACCCCGCAACCTCTCCGAATACGCCGGTCAGGAGCACCTTATCGGTCCCGGCAAGCCCCTCCGCGTCCAGATCGAGCATGACGATCCCGCCTCCATGATCTTCTGGGGACCGCCGGGCGTCGGCAAGACAAGCCTCGCCAAAATCATCGCCGAAACCACCCAGGCCACCTTCCTCGAATTCTCCGCCGTCCTCTCCGGCATCAAGGAGATCAAGCAGGTCATGGCCTCCAGTGAACAAGCTTCGCAAATGGGTTCCCGCACCATCCTGTTCGTTGACGAAATCCATCGCTTCAATAAAGCCCAGCAGGACGCCTTCCTGCCCTACGTAGAGCGCGGCACCATCCGCCTCATCGGAGCAACCACCGAAAACCCCTCCTTCGAAGTCATTTCAGCCTTGCTCTCCCGCTGCCGCGTCTACGTCCTCAAAGCCCTTACCGAAGAACAAATCATCGAGTTGCTGCACCGAGCCCTTCACGACCGCGAGCGCGGCCTCGGTAACCTCGAGCTCACCGCTGAAGAAGATGCCTTGGCCCTGCTAGCCGGCTACTCCAGCGGAGACTGCCGCAACGCCTACAACGCCCTCGAGGTAGCCGCGCAACTCGCCGCCGACCGCGCTTCTTCGGAGGGAGCAGGGGCCTTCAGGCCCCTGAATAGTGCACCAAAAGAAAAAGGGGCTTTAGCCCCGGAGCCCCATAAAGGTCATATCACCCGAGCACTCGCCGAAGAAGCCCTCCAGCAGCGCGTCCTCATGTATGACAAGTCCGGCGAAGAGCACTACAACCTCATCTCCGCCCTGCACAAGAGTGTCCGCAACAGCGACCCCGACGCCGCGCTCTACTGGCTCGGCCGCATGTTCGCCGCCGGCGAAGATCCCATGTACCTCGCCCGCCGCGTCATTCGCATGGCCGTCGAAGACATCGGCCTCGCCGCCCCCGAAGCCCTCAACCTCTGCCTCAGCGCGCGCCAGACAATGGAATTCCTCGGCTCACCAGAAGGCGACCTGGCCCTCGCCGAAGCCGTCGTCTATCTCGCCATGGCGCCAAAATCGAACTCCGTCTACCTCGCCTACGCCGCGGTCCAGCAAGACATCGAAACCACCCGCCAGGAGCCCGTCCCGCTCCACCTGCGCAACGCGCCAACCCGCCTGATGAAAGAGCTCGACTACGGTAAAGGCTACCGCTACGCTCACGACGAAGAAGACAAAGTCGCCGACATGGACTGCCTTCCCACCTCCCTCCTCGGTCGCCGCTATTTCGAACCCACCCAGGAAGGCCGGGAAAAACAACTAGCTCAGCGCCTCGAAGAACTGCGCCGCATTCGCCTGACTAGACGTACTTCCTCCTGAAATACAGATCTCCGCCTCGGCCGGCTCAAAGAAAAAGCCGTGTTCTTCTGACAACTTCTTATTTCTCATCCGCTATAATTCCGCTTGCTCTGAATTAGCCGTGTCGTTGTGCAGGCACCAATGTTGGAATATGACCTCAACCGCATTAACTCAACGCCAGGAGTATCACTCATGAACATGCGCCGAATGCTCGCAGCAGGCACTGTGTCCCTTGCTCTCATTGGAACAGCTTGGTCGATCGCCCAGGAAACGCACAACATCGACCCCCATAAAAATCCCAATCTGGCCGCCGCCCAGCAATATGTCGACCAGGCGCTTCAAAAGATCGCCGACGCCGAGAGGGCACACGAGCACGACATGGCCGGTCACGCAAAGAAAGCACAGGACCTTCTCAGTCAGGCAAATGTTGAGCTGAAGAAAGCCGCAGAAGCAAGAGATCACGAGCACAAGTAACCCCTAAACAACCATCGGGCCACTATCTCGCCGTAATTGTGGTCCAAAGGGAAATACGCGACGCACCATCGCGTCATCCGAGTAATTTCCGCGCCCATCACCGTCGACGGCCTTCACGTTTTTTCTTATTGATTACAAAAATCTGGAATCATCGCACCGCCATTCCCGCCGACGCACAGGTAGAGATTCACCTCGGCCTTCAGGCGGAGCTGTGACATCTGTCGGCATTCGCTTTCGCGTAAGAATGATGTGCTAAACTCGCTGCGAATTTCTCAAGGAGGAGTCCATGAGCGATCACACCAGCCTCACGCCTTACCTCGTCGTCAACGACGCAGCCGCCGCCATCGAGTTCTATATCGCCGCCTTCGATGCAGAAGTGGTAACCCGCCATCTTGCGCCGCACTCCGACCGCATCATGCACGCCCATCTCAAAATCAACAGCGGCGACTTGATGCTCTCCGACGACTTCTCATCCGACATGGGCGGCAAAAGCGAAACCCCGATTTCACTCGGCGGCTCATCGGTGACCATCGCCCTAGAAGTGAAGGATGCTTACGCCGCCTGGGACAAAGCGATCGCCGCCGGAGCCACCGTGACCATACCCCTCGCCGACCAGTTCTGGGGCGAGCGTTACGGCCTGCTCAAAGACCCCTTCGGGCACAAATGGTCCATCGGACAGTCGATCGCAAGGCCCTCGCGCGAGGAGATCGACAAAGCCGCCGCCGAAGCCTTCCAGGGATAACAGTCCATAGTCGGATGTTTTCCCGTCTGTAGTCCGCAGCTGCTTTTTGTTTGTCATTACCGAAGGGAATCTGCTTCTAGCTCAACTAATTCACGTACTTCACCGAACACCCATAAGGCCGCGTATACGGCGTCGACACAGGCCTGCCAGCCATCGCCGCCGTCAACGCATCATTCACATAATTCTTCGCACCCTTGATGTCCTCCGCATCCGGCGTAGGACGGTCATCGATCGCGCCGTCATAAATCACCTTGCCCGACGGATCGATCACCACCATCTGCGGTGTAGTCCGCGCGTCGTACATATGCCCAATCTTCCCTTGCGGATCAAGCAACACGCTGGTCGGTGAGGCATGCATCTGCGTAAGGTAGTTATTCTCCTGGCTGGCAGTCACATAACCCTGCTGCCCCGGCGCCGAAGAAATCACCGTAAGCCAGACTACGCCCTTCGCCGTCCACTCTTTTTGCAGTGCCTGCATGTTGCCGCTCGTGTAGTGCTTCTTCGTGTAAGGACAGCCCTGGTTATGCCACTCCAGCACAACATATTTACCCTTGAACTGATCGAGAGACTGAGTCTTGCCGTTGGTGTCCGTACCCGTAAATTCAGGCGCAGGCGAACCCACCTTGACCTGCGCGGTTGCAGGAAGAATAGCAATGCTCAAAATTGCAGGAATGAGCAAACAGGACAGTCGCGATAGCTGAGAATTCCAGACCATATCGAATCTCCTTCCGTGATTTCGTTCATTCGTTCCGTTTGCGTCGTGATTACTGTTTCGCAGCCGCCTTCGCAGCTTCAGCTGCCGTTTTCACAGCGTCTTCCGTCGCCTTGCCTGCAGCTTTGATCGCCACCATCGCAGACAACTCATTCAGATTATCGATCACGATTCCGGGTGTAAGCACCTCAGGCAGCAGCGTCGGCGGATCAGTGTCGCCCGGCGCATATAGCGCATACGCCGGTACACCACTACGTCCGTAAGACGTCAACACCTGCGAAATAGCATCGTCATGTTCCGTCCAGTCAGCCTTGAGCAGCGCTACATTGGCCTTCTTGAAAGCCGCATCCACATCAGCCGTCCGCAGCACAACCCGCTCATTCACCTGGCAGCTAAGACACCAACTCGCAGTGAAATCAACAAATACGGGCCGCCCCGCAGCCCGATACTTGTCCACCGCAGCCTGCGACCACGGCTCCCAATTGCTGCCGCCAGCCGTAGTCGTCGACGAACTGCCAACCGAAACCGGCTCAGCCAGCGAATGCACTCCGTATACGCAAGTCCCCACAGCCGCCACAATCACCAGCGAGGCCACCACAGAAGGAACACGCTTTGCGGGCCATCTACCCAGTATCCATCCAGCAATCGCCAGCAGCAGAAAAGTCGCCAGCAACGCAGCAATCCCAGTAGCCCCGCGAGTCTGCGCCAGCACCCACGCCAGCCAGATCACCGTAGCGAAGATCGGCACAGCCGTCGCCTGCTTCAATACATCCATCCACGCCCCAGGACGAGGCAACAACCGAGTCCACGCCGGCTGAAAGGTAAGCAGCAGATACGGCGCAGCGAGTCCTAAAGCCAGCGCCGTAAATATAGCGAAGCTGACCAGCGCGCCCTGCGCCAGGGCAAATCCCACCGCCGCCCCCATCAGAGGTGCCGTGCACGGAGTAGCAACAATCACCGCCAGAACCCCGGTAAAGAAGCTCCCCGCATACCCCTGTTTCTGCGCAAGCGATCCACCCGCACTGGTAAGCGTAAGCCCTATCTCAAACTGCCCAGCCAGCGACAAGCCCAGGAAAAACAGCAACCCAGCCATCAGCGCCACAAATACCGGCGACTGAAACTGAAATCCCCAACCCAGCGTCGCCCCCGCCGCCCTGAGACCAAGCAACGCCGCCACCAAAACCCAGAAACTCGCCACAATTCCAGCCGTATAAACCAACCCGTGCGCGCGCTGATGCTGGCTCTCCTGGCCATGAGAATTCACCAGCGCCAGCCCCTTCAGAAACAGCACCGGAAAAACACAAGGCATGAGGTTAAGAATGATCCCGCCCAGAAAAGCCAGCCCAGCAAACTTCGCGGCGTCCAGAAGGCCTGTTTTGGCAACCGCGACGGTTGCCGGAACCGTTCCGGGAACAGCCGCAATCTCATAAGCCCGCCCGTCCGAAAGCTCAACCACCCCCGTCAACTGTGCAGGATTGGCGGCAAGGTTCGCATCTTTCTTAAGGTCAAGTACGATTCCCTGCGTCGCTCCCTTCCCCACTGGCGAAGCGATTTGTGGTGCGGGATTATCTATAACGCTTTGCTGGTCAGGGAAAAACTGCGCACTCGATTCAGGCTGGCCAGTGAGAATGGCGAGGCGGAACCCGGTCGCTGTTGGGGCGAACAACGCTTTCGCGGTTGCCGGAAACTGCTGAGGCATTTGTTGCCGCATGCGTTTGAAAATCTCGATGACTATGCCGTTTCCAGCTGGTTTCGACGAAACGACAGGAACATCCAGTTC
>Ga0206895_1150_pt1 | contig 18710 bp, 15 predicted proteins | sample Alteio_BWOrgHeat_51_FD_152967 | JGI IMG/M metagenome (GOLD analysis project Ga0206895, IMG submission 152967) | Enriched cells from forest soil in Barre Woods Harvard Forest LTER site, Petersham, Massachusetts, United States -... | ecosystem: Environmental > Terrestrial > Soil > Temperate forest >...
TGATCTCGGCTGTCCGCTTTGTATAGCTCTCGATGTTCAGAAAGATCTCGCCATACACAAGGCCCCATACCTTGTCCTGGGTAAAGAAGTAATACCGCGCCGCATTATAATAATTACCGGAATAAGCGGGATCGATCTCAATCCCCTTCTCCCAGTATTTAATGGCGGAATAGTCCTGCTTTGACCACAGCATCTCCCCATATTCACTCAATAACACCCCGCTTCGCGGAAACCGTTTGATCCCTGCTTTATACATCTTGTCACATTCCTTGACCTCTCCGACGGCCTTGTAAAGCATGGCAAGGATCTGATAGCTCGTGACATCCGCATCGGGCCGTTCGACAAGCGCCTTCGCCACCGCGATCCCCTTGTCGAATTCCTTTTCCATGAAATAGTTAAAGGCAATATCCTTGCTCAGTTCAAGGTTCTGCGGATCTTTTTTCAACCCTTCATTCAGGACTACCAGCGCGTTGGTATAGTCGCCCTGTCGGGTATAAGCCCTGGCTGTCTCCTGCGTAGTCTTTGTATCGGTCGCGGGGTTCTGCGAATTGGCCGTCAGCCCGGCCAGCGTAGCGACTGCACAATAAAGACAGATTCTGTACATAGCGTTCTTTTAAATTAAATGAGTGAGAAGCCCATCACGGAGTTTGGGTTCGAACCAGGTGCTCTTCGGTGGCATGACCTCACCGCTATCCGCAATATCGAAAAGTTGCTGAATGCTAACCGGGTAAAGACTGAAAGCCGCCTTCATCCCGCCACTGTTCACCCTTCGCTCGAGCTCCGCAAGCCCGCGGATGCCGCCGACAAACTCAACCCGCTTATCGGTCCGGGGATCTTTTATCGATAGCAGCCGGTCCAGTACATTCTTTTGCAGAATGGTCACATCCAATACCCCGATCGGGTCCGTGGTATAGGTGCCCTCTTTGGCGACAAGCTTGTACCAACCTCCATCGACAAACATCCCGAACTCATGCAGCTTGCCGGGTGCAAAGGCCCTTTCCACCCTCCCGACAAAAAAATCCCGCTGCAAACCATCCACCAGCTCCTCTACGCTGTGTCCATTCAGATCATGTACCAACCGGTTATAGTCAAGGATATGCAATTGGGAAGAAGGGAAAAGGGTTGTCAGGAAATACCCGGAGGCGACGGACGCACCCGCACCCAGCGCCTTACGGACTTTCGCCGCCGATGCTGCGCGGTGATGCCCGTCGGCGATATAGGTGAAGGGGACATCGCGTACAAAGAGACCGCTGATCGCAGCGATTGTTTTTTCATCGTCGACCTTCCAGATCGTATGGCCGATCCCGTCGGGAGCAACAAAATCATAAATCGGGTTATGGCTGCTTTTCCAGTTTTCGATCAATCCGTCGATGGCCGCAACCCCTTTATAGGCCAGGAACACATTCCCCGTTTGCGCCCGGATGGCCTTCATATGGTTTATCCGGTCATTTTCTTTCTCCGGCCGCGTGAGTTCATGCTTCCGGATGACCCCCCTGTCATAATCATCCACGGAACTGCCCGCCACCAGTCCGGTCTGGCTTTTCCCATTCATCACCAACTGATAGATATAATAACAGGGCGTATCCTCTTCGATCAATATTCCCTTCTCGATAAATGATTGCAAATTCTCTTTTGCCTTCTCATAGACGTCACCCGAATGGACGTCGATATTCAGTGGCAGGTCGATCTCGGATTTCGTAACGTGAAGAAAAGAAAGTGGATTGTCCGCAGCCACTTCCCGGGCCTCCCGGCTGTCCAGGACATCATACGGCGGCGAGGCCACCTGGCTGGCGAATTCAGGAACAGGCCGTAAGGCCTGAAAAGGAACAATCGTTGACATAATCGTTTATGCTTTTGTATGTGCAAAATCATTCATTAGCTCGGTCAGCACCTCTACCCCTTCCAACGACATCGCATTATATAAAGAGACCCGGAACCCGCCCACATTTCGATGACCTTTGACCCCCACTATCCCATTTGCCTTACAAGTGGCCAGGAACTCCTTTTCAAGCCCGGGGTCATCCATGACGAACACGACATTCATTTTGCTGCGGTCCTCTTTTGCGACGGTAGGCCGGAAGACGGGCAGACTGTCGAGCGTATTGTAGAGAAGCGAGGCCTTTCGGTCGTTTAGCTTTTCGATCGCCGGAATGCCGCCCTGTTGCCTGAGCCAGCGCAGGGTGAGCATACAGACATAGATGGCAAAGACCGGCGGCGTATTGAGCAGTGAGCCGGCTGCGATATGCTCACGGTAATCCATCATAGTCGGCAACGGGCGGTTCACTTTTCCCAGGATATCTTTTCGAAGCACGACCAGGTTTACGCCGGCCGCCCCGATATTCTTCTGTGCGCCGGCATAGATAAGCCCGAATCGATTGAAGTCCATGACCCTGCTGAGAATATCACTGCTCATATCGGCTACCAGCAATGCGTCAGTGTCGGGGATGGCATGCATCTGCGTACCCTCGATCGTATTATTGGTCGTATAATGAAAATAGGCGGCGGTGGATGGTATCGAATACCCCTTGGGGATATAGGAATAATTCCGGTCCTTTGAGCTAGCCACCACCTCTACATTCCCGAATAGTCTGGCTTCCTTTATCGCCTTTTTGCCCCACACCCCGCAATCAAGATATGCGGCGGTTTCGCCTTCGTTCAGCAGGTTCATGGGGACCTGGAAGAATTGAGTGGAGGCGCCGCCATGCAGGAACAGGACCTCATGTTCGCCATCCAGACGCATCAGTTCCCGGACCGTGGCCATGGCCTCATCCACGACCTCCTGGAAAAGGGAGGTCCGGTGCCCGATCTCAAGAATGGATAACCCGGTGTCCTTGAAATCCAGTATTGCCCGGCTGGCTTCCTCAAAAACCTCCTTCGGCAAAATACTTGGACCGGCATTGAAATTATAAACCACTGGAAACAGTTTAATTGAGGGACAAATATAACTAATCCTGCTCATCATCGATCTCCGTCACACCCCCCGAGATCGCGAATTTCATTGCATCGGTCGAGCTGATATCCGTCAGGACCCGCACCCTGTCCCGCTTTACAAAATATAAATGTCCCGCAAAGGCATAGGATTGTGGAACATAGACTGCAACATACTCCTGCAGGTGGAACTCGTGCAGCTCCTCCTGGGTGATGAACCCCACCTGCCAAACGTCGTCGGCCATGACACTCACCAACACCGATTTATTGAATTTGCGTTTATTCCCCGCAAAGGCCTCGACAAAATCTTTTATCGTGGTATAAATGAGCTTGATGCCGGGGATGCGTTCCAGGGCATGGTCGGCTATATCAACCAGCCGGCTGACCAAAAAAGACGAAGAAATATAACCTACTAATAATGCCAGCCCGATGAAAACCACAAACCCGATCCCCGGTATCCGGCGTGGAAGCCCGAACTGATTGATGTCCACGAACCCCGGGAACAGATTATGGAGTGTATTCGGCAAGATATCGTCGATCCAGTTAAAGACCGCAACGACAGTCCAGATCGTGAGTGAAATAGGTGCGAGGATGATCACTCCTTGCAAAAATAACCGAAGCAGGTTTCGGGGAGCCTTGCGGATAGTGGACATGTGGTGCCATTTAGGCGTTAAAATTACCACTCCTCCCCAAATACCATCAAATTATAAAAAAAACCATGGAAACTTGGGGAGCGAAAAAAGTTTCCTTAGTTTTGCCCCCAAAAGAAAGGAGCAACAACGCTAAATGGACGTTAAAGACCGCATATTGATTAAGGCAGCCGACCTCTTCTGCCGCTACGGCATCCGGACGATCACCATGGACGAAATAGCATCGCAGCTTGGGATCTCCAAAAAGACGATATACCAGTTCTTTACCGACAAGGATGACATGGTATCCGCGGTGATCGAACAGGAAATACAGCGTAACGAGATGGAATGCAGCTTTTTCCGCGAGGCCGCCGCCGATGCCGTTCACCAGATCTTCCTGGCGCTGGAATCACTGGAAGAGATGCTCAAATATACCAACCCGCTCATGCTCTATGACCTCGAGAAACACCACCCTGCTTCCTTCCTGAAGCTAAGGGAATACAAATACCGGTTCCTCCACCAGGTCATCGTGGAGAATCTGCAATGGGGCGTAACCACCGGCTTGTACCGGCCCGATTTTGACAAGGACATCGTAGCCAAAGCGCGGATCGAAGCGGCATTTCTTGTTTTCAACCCGGATGTATTTCCGCACAGCCGGTACCGGATATCCGAAGTCAACTTCGAACTGGCCATGCTCTTCCTCCATGGGGTCACCACAGAAAAGGGAAAACAGCTGATCGAAACATACACTGCTGAACGAAATCAAAAACTATCTCATGAACAAAAAGCTTAGAACGTGTACAGGGGCCCTCCTGCTAACCATGGGCCTGCACGCTCAACAATCTCCTCCTATCCATGAATTTTCCCTCGCCCAGGCGATCGACTACGGCGGAAAAAATAGTGCAAAGGTCAAGAATGCCCTGCTGGACTATCAAATTCAGGAGCAAAGCAACCGCGCTACTACCTCGCAGGCATTGCCGCAGGTGAGCGGGAGTGCCGGGTGGACGGATTATCTACAGGTCCCGGTCTCTGTTGCGCCCGGCAAATACTTCGGCTATCCCAATGTGAAGCTGGTGCCGATTGCCTTTGCCACGCAGTACTCGGCCAATGCCGGGGTAACCCTGAAACAGGTTTTGTTTGACGGTCAGGTTTTCGTAGGCCTGAAGGCGCGGCAGACTGCTCTTGACTACTACAAAGCGAACCAGGAGCTGACCGAACAACAGTTGCGCCAGAACATTACCAAAGTATACTATCAACTGCTGCTCAGCAAGGTTCAGGTCCAACTGATCGACGCGAACATCGCGCGGGCGCAGGAGTTGCTGCATAACTCGAGCGAAATGTTCAAGAACGGCTTTGCGGAGCGCCTCGACGTAGACAAGGCGACCGTTCAACTGACCAATCTTCAATCCAATAAGATCCAGGTACTCTACAATATCGACTATGGATACCTCGGATTGAAGGTATTGATGGGCATGCCGGTCCGGGATTCCCTGACCCTGACGGACTCGCTCACCTATGAAATGGTAAGACAAGGCTCGCTGTCAGAGGCCTACAAATACAGCGATCGCAAGGACTATCAGGCATTGGAAATCAACCGCAAGTTGAACCAGTTCGATATACAACGATATAAGCGCCAATACATCCCTACCGCGTCGTTGACGGCTAACTATACGCAAACGGGCTATGGCATCGATTTCGGCGATATCACCGGAGGAAAATACTGGTACCCTGCTTCATATGTAGGGCTGAATATAAACATCCCGATCTTCGACGGCTTTTATAAGGATGCCAATATCCGCCAGGCCAAGCTGAAGCTGCAGCAGACGAACAATAATCTCGAAGCGATGCAAATCTCGATCGACAACGATGTGAAGAATGCCCAGCTGAAATTCGGGACTGCGCTTGCCGATCTGGACTTTCAGAAAAAGAATATGGACCTCGCCACCGGCGTATATGAGCAGACGCGGAAGAAATTCGACCAGGGTCTTGGCTCCAATACAGAGATCACCTCCGCGCAGACGGATTTGATCCAGGCGCAGAACAATTATTTCAATGCGCTGTACAACGCGATCTCGGCAAAAGTGGACTACCAATTTGCCATCGGAAAATTATAACTATTAAAAAGACAAACTCATGTATAAAGTACTAACTGTTGTCATCGGCGCTTCCTTATTGCTGGCATCCTGCGGCAGCAGCACCATTGAGAAGCCGGGCCCTGTCGGGCTGAAAGAGAAAAAAGCCCGCCTGGACAGCCTGAAGTCCCAACAAGGGGTATTGGAAAAGGAGGTTTCCACCTTGCAGTCAGAGATCGACAAGCTCGATACGGCGAATGCTACAAAGGAAAAGGCCAAGCTCGTCGCTGTTTTGCCCCTGACCCCGACCTCCTTTACCCATTTTATCGACCTCCAGGGTAATGTGGATGCCGTCAATACTTCCTGGATCTCTCCCCGCGGCACCGGCGGCGTGGTAACCCAGTTGTACATCAAACAGGGCGATCATGTCCGACAGGGTCAGCTCCTGCTCAAACTCGACGACGCCATCCAGCGTCAACAACTGGCAAGCGACCAAACGCAGCTCGACTACGCAAAAGATCTCTATCAACGTCGCAAAAACCTCTGGGACGAAAAGATTGGCACCGAGGTGGACCTGGTCAACGCAAAGAACCAGGTGGATCAGGCGGAGGCCAGGCTAAAGATCGACCAGCAACAACTCGATTTCACCAGTGTTTACGCAGATATACCTGGCACCATCAATATCCTTAATATTAAGGTAGGCGAGGCCTTCGGTCAGGGAAGCCAGTCTCTTCAGATCGTAAATACCGACAATCTCAAGGTCGTCGTCCTCGTCCCCGAGATCTACCAGGAACGGGTCCGGGTAGGCACACCGGTCAGGATCGCCTTCCCAGGCCTGAATAACAAAGAGGTCACGGGTACCATCGCTGTCTCCGCGAAAGTCATCAATGCCGATAACCGCGCCTTCCAGGTGGAGATCCACATCCCCAACAGTAGCGATATCCGCGCCAACCAGGTCGCGATCGCAAAGCTCCAGGACTACAGCGCTTCCAATGTGATCACCATCCCGATCAATACGCTTCAGACCGATGAAACGGGTAAATATGTACTGGTAGGCGTCCAACAAAATGACAGGTTCGTTGCCCATAAGAAGCCGATCACGATAGGCCAGACCTATAGTGATAAGGTCCAGGTCACTGGCGGTCTCCAAGCGGGTGACCAGTTGATTACGGACGGCTACCAGGGGCTGTACGAAGGACAGTTGATCACGACTAAATAGAATGAAAAGGCAATAGGGCCATTCTTCCATTCAACCGAAAACACAGTTATGAGCGCGTTAGAGAATCTTACAGGCAAATTCAAACAGTTCCGGCCTACCACCTGGAGCGTTACCAATAAGACCGCCATCTATTTGCTGATGCTGGTCGTCAGCGGCATCGGCATCTTTCAATTCCTCACGCTCCCAAAAGAGCAGTTCCCGGATATCGTGATCCCTACCATCTATGTCTCCACCGTCTATACGGGCAATTCACCAAAAGACATGGAGAACCTGGTGACCCGGCCTATAGAAAAGCAGATCAAGGCCATTACCGGCGCCAAGATCAATAAATTCACCAGCACCTCGCAACAAGACTACTCTGCCATCGTAGTCGAATTCGAAACGGACGTGCAGACCGACATAGCGCTGCAAAAGGTTAAGGACGCCATCGACAAAGCGAAGCAAGACTTGCCCACAGACCTCACTCAGGAGCCGACTGCTCTCGAGGTCAGCTTCTCCGACTTCCCCATCATGTATGTAAATATCAGCGGAAACTACGACGCGCAAAAACTGAAGAAGTACGCGGATGATCTGAAGGACCGGCTCGAAGACCTGCCACAGCTCAATCGCGTAGACATCGTCGGTGCGGCCGAACGCGAATTTCAGATCGATGTCGACAACTATAAAATGCGCGCCTCCAATATCACCTTCAATGATATCGATCAGGCCGTGAAAGGCGAAAACCTGGATATTTCCGGTGGTTTGCTCGAGGTTGGAAACATGAAGCGCAACCTCCAGCTGAAAGGGCAGTTTCACACCAAGGAGGACATCGCTTCGATCGTCGTCCGTAGCCCCCAGGGCGGTTATCCCGTCTATCTCAAGGACATCGCGACCATCAAGGATACTATCAAGGACAGGGAGAGCTATGCGAGGCTCGATGGGAAGAACGTCGTAACGCTCAATATCATCAAACGCGCAGGGGAGAACCTCATCGAGACCTCTGACACCGTTAACGGTATTGTTAAAGAAATGCGCAAAAGCCTGCCGCCCGACCTGAAAGTGGTTGTCACCGGCGACCAGAGCACGCTGACACGTCATTCATTCAATGACCTTGTCAATTCCATCGTTATCGGCTTTGTCCTTGTGCTCATCATCCTCATGTTTTTCATGGGCGTGGTCAACGCGTTCTTTGTGGCTTTGTCAGTACCGTTGAGCATGTTTGTTGCCTTTTGCTTTCTACCCGCGGCTGAATTCATGATCGGCGGGGCGGTCACGCTCAACTTTATCGTGCTTTTCGCCCTCTTGTTCGGCCTGGGGATCATCGTCGACGACGCTATCGTGGTTATTGAAAACACGCATCGCATCTTTACCCAGGCAAAGGGAAGGCTCAGCGCGACGACCTCCGCGCAAATGGCGGCCGGTGAAGTTTTTGTACCCGTACTGGCCGGTACCCTGACAACCCTGGCGCCCTTTTTCCCGCTGCTGTTCTGGCCGGGGCTAATCGGGAAATTCATGGTCTACCTGCCGGCCATGCTGATCTTTACGCTCACCGCATCGCTTATTGTAGCCTTTATCATGAACCCAGTATTTGCGGTGGATTTCATGAACCATCCGGAAGACGGAACGACCAGAACCCGCGCCGCCATCTTCAAAAAGCCCGGCCTTTGGATCGCCGTCGGATTCGGCATTCTACTTGACCTTGCCCATCAGAAATTTCTTGGAAACCTGCTTCTCTTCATCGTGATCCTCGTCATTCTGAACAAATTCGTCTTCGACAGGTTGATCCACAGTTTCCAGAACAGGGTCCTTCCATGGATCATGGCCCACTATGAGAACTTGCTCCGTTGGGCCCTTAAGGGTTGGCGGCCAGCCTGGTTGCTGGTAAGCACATTTTTCCTGCTGGTCTTCTCTGTTATATTGATTACCGTTCACAACGGAGGTGTCGTGTTCTTCCCTAGCGGCGACCCGAACCAGGTATACGTATATCTCAAACTACCCGTGGGTACCAATGTCGAATACACCGATTCCGTTACGCATTCGCTCGAGAAAAAGGTTTACCATGTATTGGGTATGGGTGATGACGGCTCGAAACCCAACCCCGTCGTGGAAAGTGTGATCTCGAATGTAGCTGTCGGGGCCGGCGACCCGCAGAGCGGCGACCAAAGTACTCACCCCGAGCTGGGCCGTATCCAGGTATCATTTGTAGAATTTGCAAAGCGGAATGGTATATCCACTTCCAGATACCTCGATTCCATTCGACACGTCATGACCGGCATCCCGGGTGCAGAGATCGCCGTCAATCAGGAACAGGGTGGGCCGCCTACTGATCCGCCGGTCAATATCGAGATTGCGAGCGACAATTTTGACGATTTGATCAAGACTGCCGTAGCGTTGAAAAACTACCTCGATTCCATCCAAACCCCCGGCGTCGAAGAGCTCAAGATGGATATCGATCTCACCAATCCTGAAATCACGCTGACCGTCGACCGTCAGCGGGCCATGATCGAGGGGATCAATTCCTCCCAGATCGGCCAGGAGCTGCGCACGGCGCTATTCGGCCTCGAATCCTCCAAGATCAAAGAAGGGAAAGACGAATACAAGATCTATATCCGCAACCTCGAATCCCAGCGCAAAAGCCTGACGGACCTGATAAACATGAATATTACTTATCGGGATATCGCGGCCGGGGGCGCCATTCGCAACGTGCCCATCAGCTCTCTGGTCCATTTAGACTATACCAGTACGCTCGGCAGCGTCAAGCGGAAGAACCAGAAACGGACGATAACGTTGAAATCAAATGTATTGACCACTCAAGGATACACCGCACCGGGCGTCAACGTGGAACTCGCCAAATCGATTGCCAATTTCACCAAAAAATCCGATGACGTGACCATTATACAGACCGGTGAAGGTCAGCAGCAAGCTGAAACCCAGGCATTCCTGGGCAAGGCGCTGGTCATCGCATTGGCGATCATCCTTGTCGTGCTTGTGGTGCAGTTTGGTTCAGTGTCCAAATCCGTTATTATCCTGAACGAAATTCTATTCAGTATCATCGGGGTTCTCCTTGGCTTTTCCCTGACAGGCATGCAAATCTCCGGCATTATGACCGGTCTCGGGATCGTTGGTCTCGCCGGTATTGTCGTCAAGAATGGTATCCTCGTCATCGAATTTACCGACGAACTTCGCGCTCGCGGCATGAAGACACGCGAAGCGGCGATAGCGGCGGGCAAGACCCGTATCATACCCGTCCTGCTGACTGCGATGGCGGCCATCCTTGCACTCATACCACTTGCCGTGGGATTCAACATCAACTTTGTCACGCTCTTTACCGACCTCGACCCGCATATTTATTTTGGCGGGGACAATGCGGTCTTCTGGAAGCCGTTGTCCTGGACGATCATCTTTGGTCTGGCCTTTGCTTTCTTTATGACCCTGTTTATGGTGCCGAGTATGTATTTGATGGCTGAAAGGCTCAGAAAGCCGATGCGCCGTCACTGGGGTGGGAAATGGGTCTCCTTCCTCGGGATACCGCCGTTCACGATCATCTTCCTGCTGTTGATGTTTATCAGCCTTATCCGTCACGGCCGCGAGGTCGCGGGAAGAAGAAAAAGAGCGCGGCTACGCAATGCTCCCGTCGACGAGACCTGGGTCAGAAGCTGGTTCTAAAATAAAAAGGGCCCGCGAAGCGGGCCCTTACTTTGAGATTAAATTTTATTTAGCGCCTGCTTGCAACGCGGCTCAGGAGCTTGAGGATCTGGATATACAACCAGACCATGGTCACGAGCAACCCGAACGCTCCATACCATTCCATGTATTTCGGTGCGCCTGCGGCTTCACCGACTTCCAGCCGCTCAAAGTCGAGTATCAGGCTAAGCGCGGCAATCGCAATCACAAAGAGATTGATCCCGATCCCCAGCGGGCTGGCATCATTCCAGCTCATAAACGAAATGTTGACATGGAAGAGGGACAAGACAAAATAGACGATATAGAACAGGAAGATTCCCATCGACGCCGAAATAATGATCGCCTTGAATTTTTGCGTTGGCTTGATGATGCGGAAATTGTACAACAGGAACATCGCAAACGCGACGCCAAACGTCAGCAACACGGCTTGAAAAACAATGTTCGGATATTTATTGGCCACCTGCGCATTCACGATTGCCGACAATCCACCCAATAAAAATCCTTCCAGGATGGCGTAGGCCGGAGCAAGATATTTGGCCAGGTTAGGCTTGAACGTAATGACCAGTCCGCTAACAAGTCCGCCAAACAAACCGACCCAGAAGAGTGTCATCATCAGCTCCGTCGAACCGGAAAAGGCCAATTTCCATGTATACGCCGCTCCTGCAAAAACCAACAACGAGAGAAATCCGAATTTCTTGATTGAACCCCTCACCGTCATCGACCCGGTTTGGGTGCCGTCGACGCTTCGGTTAAATATTTTTTCCGAAAGGGTGGGATTACCTGATTGAAAAAGTGCCATAGTATTAGAGATTTAAGGTATCAAATTTACGAAAAATTCCACTTATCTCCTCTTTCCGCCTCCCTGTGGCGGGGGCGCCTGACCCGGGCCGCCCCTTCCCCGGCCGCCACCGTCCCGGCCACCACCGCCGTCCTTCCCACCGGGTCCGCCGCCTCGGCCACCCTGGGCGCCGCCGTCCCTGCCACCCTGACTGCCGCCGTCCCTTCCGCCCTGACTGCCGTCGCGGCCAGGCTGGGAAGCTTGCTTGTGATGCCCATGCTTCTTTTTCCGGTCCGCTTTCTCCAATGTTTTGAGGCTGATTTGCCCGACCAGATCTACAAAACCCGTCTCCTCCGTCTCTTTTGGCTTGCCCGTGCTCACCTCGACCGGATCGAGGCTGTCGGGGATATTGTTCTGCATGTTCAGCTGCCGGATCTTTCTCACCCGCTCGATCGTCAACGGATATTGCTTGTTGCTGTCCGGCAGGACATACCACATGAGGTTTTTAAAGATATCTTTCTTTATCAGATTGGCAGTTCCCTTTGCCACCTGCAAGGTTTCGGCATTCTCGGGGAAATTTTGCAGGGCATCCAGGTAGGTGTCCAACTCGTAATTGAGACAGCATTTCAACCGCCCGCATTGTCCGCTGAGTTTGCTTTGATTGATCGATAGATTTTGATATCGCGCGGCCGTTGTGTTCACCGACTTGAAATCGCTCAGCCAGGTGGAACAGCAGAGCTCGCGACCGCAGCTTCCGATTCCCCCCACTTTTGCGGCCTCCTGCCGGGCGCCGATCTGCCGCATCTCCACTTTTAGCCGAAACTCACCGGCATATAACTTGATCAGCTCGCGGAAATCAACCCGGTCATCGGCGATGTAAAAAAATGTGGCTTTTCGCCCATCGGCCTGGATCTCCACTTCGCTCATTTTCATGTCCAGCTTTAGCTGCCGGGCGATTGCCCTCGACCGGATCAGGGCATCCCGCTCCCGGGATTTGTTTTGCTGCAGGATCTCCAGGTCCTTATCCGTAGCCCGGCGCAGGATCTTCCGCGTGTCCGGATTTCTTTCCTCGATGCCACGTTTTTTTAACTGGAGCCGGACAATCTCGCCGGTCAACGTTACTTCCCCTACGTCAAAACCGCTCACCCCTTCTACCGTAACCATATCGCCCTTATCAAAGACCTGTGGCGTTGCATTCCGGTAGTAATCCTTGCGGCTGCCCTGGTTGAAACTCACTTCGACTATCCTGCAACCGCTTTCCGGGTCGCTGAAGGGCAGATTTGCCAGCCAATCATATACATTTAGCCTGTTACACCCCCCCGTACTGCATCCGCCGTTGCTTTTGCAACCCGTGGGCTTTCCTCCTTTGGATGTACCACAATTACTGCATCCCATATCTTAAAATAGATTTGGCATTGATAATATGTTTAATAAAAAGAAGGGGAAGACGCACCATCATCCATGCCCGTCGACCGGGTTACAAGCGAGATCCGTTTTGGCAAAATATATTTGGATGCAAGATAACGTCAAACGAACCGCCTGGACCTTTCCACTCTCCCTACCCACTTACCGGCCCCGTCGGATACAACTTCTTTTCACTGGCCTTTGAGGGCCATGGCCAAATATACACACAAAACCACCATTTATACCAGGGGAACCCGCTTTTTTCCAACCAGCCCGAACACCGAGACCAACACCCAGCAGCCCTCCAGCACCACAAACGGCCAGTACCGGATCAGCACCGAAGCATAACAGGACAGGCCAGCACCTATGATATTCAGGAAGATATAGAGCCTACCGCGCCAGATGAACCCAAACAGGTTCAGAAAGAAGGCCGCCAACAGCAGCGTCACCCCAATCGTCCCGACAATACTCGAATATGTCATAGTTTCAACCATTTCGCTACCCATTCTATCCATTCGCTATCCAAAACCGCCATCTTGCGTGCGCCCTCCAGGATCTGATCCGCTCCCTGGACATAAGGCGAACCTGCATCCTCCTCCAGCTCCCAACCCTCATGCACCAGCATCCCCCGGATGATCTCCTCCGTCACTTCCGGATGGAATTGGATTCCCAGGACCCGATCTCCTATAGTAAACGCTTGATTAACACAAGCTTTGGTTGAGGCGAGCAAAACCGCCCCGTCCGGAAGATCGAAGGTTTCTCCATGCCAATGAAATACAATCGTTTCGGTGCCGTCCGCCCGCTTCACCGGCCACCAGCCAATCTCCTTTTGTGGTGCGCGATACACGTGCGCTCCGCAAACCGCGGCGATCAGCTGTGCGCCCAGACATATTCCCAAAACCCTTTTTCCGTCCCGAATGGCTGCGGCGATCAGCTCCTTTTCGGCCACCAACCATGGATAATCGGCCTCGTCATGAATACTCATCGGCCCACCCATGACAATCAACCCATCAACATCCCGCAACGAAGGCAGGGGCTCCCCATTGAATACAGTGGTCGTCCGGAGTGAATGTCCCTTTGTCCGGATCAACTCCCCGAGCAACCCGGCGGTCTCGAATGAGACGTGTTGTATGACATGAAAATTCATGGCTAACGGATGGCGACCACTTTTCTCTCCGCCAGGATGTGATACAATTTGATCGTCAACGCATGGAATAACATCTTCGCATGCGCATTCCGCTCGATATAATAGGCCGCATTGTCCAGCTCTTCAATGATCGCCCGCTGCTGGCTGATATCTGCGATCTTGTTCAACCGCGCTGCAATATCCTTCTCGCCCTCCGGTATCCGAAGCTGCGACGCATCCAGGTATCGCATCCGGAGTGCCTGCTCCAATAAATGATTGAAATACCGAAGGAATTGTTTCTGCCGCTCCCGGCCCGACTTGCTGATCTCGTCGATCCACTTGACCTGGGCCACGGGACCGGTCTTTAGCACCGCATTGAGCCACTCCCGCAAAACCCCCTGCCAGTCGTCGTCAGCATGACGCACCAATTGAAGCGCTTCGTGATAGTTGCCTTCGGAAAGCACGGCGATCTGCCTGGCCTGATCTGGCCCAAGGCCGGATCTTTTCACCAGCGCTGCGGCGATATCGCCGTTTTCCGGTAACGGGATCTTCACTAACTGCGTTCTTGAAAGAATGGTCGGCAGGATGAGCGATTCATTTTCCGCTACCAGCAGGAACAGGGTATCTGCGGGCGGCTCCTCGATCAGCTTCAATAATTTGTTCCCTTCATTCCCCAGGTATTCAGGCATCCAGAGGATCAGGATCTTGTAACCGCTTTCGAAACTTTTCAAACTCAACTTGTGGATGATATCATTGCATTCCTGCGCGGTTATATTCCCCTGCTTGTTTTCCGCGCCGATGAATTGCAGCCAGTCATAGGCATTTCCGTATGGATACTGACCCACAAACTCCCGCCATTCCGAACCGTAGTCCGAGCTCACGGGCTTATCCCCTGCCTTCTTCGGGATCACAGGATAGGAATAATGGATATCCGGATGGATGAGCTGCCTGGCTTTCTGGCACGGCGGGCATTCTCCACAAGAATCCGTGCTGGTGGCACTCCGCCGCTCACACATGATGTACTGGGAAAAGGCCAGCGCCAGCGGCAACGCTCCGCTCCCTTCGTGGCCTAAAAATAGCAACGCATGGCTCAGCCGATTCTGCCGGACCATTTCGGTCAGATTGTCTCTTACCTGTTCCTGACCAATAACCTGGGCAAATTGCATACGCGCAAAGATAGCGCTAATGTCCGGCCCGCCGGCGGCGGACTAATTCAAGTATTTTGTGATCTGGTCGTCCATGGGCTTCACCTTACTCGGAAATACGGCGATCAGCTTACCATTTTCATCTACCAGGAATTTTGTGAAATTCCACTTGATCACCGGATCGGCGACGCCAAGTTTGTGTGCCTCGTCCGTCAGATATTTGAATAATGGGCTGATATTGTCGCCGACGACATCTGATTTTTCAGCCATTGGAAAAGTCACTCCGTAATTCTTGGTGCAAAATTCGGTGATCTCCTGGCTTGTACCCGGTTCCTGCTGGCCAAAATTGTTGGCAGGGAAGCCGACGACCACCAATTTGCTCTGATATTGAGTATATAATTTTTCAAGGTCTGCATACTGCGGTGTATATCCACATTTACTGGCCGTGTTGACGATAAGGATCTTCTTACCCTTAAATTTGGAAAGATCGATCGCCTTTCCGTCGAGACCCGATACTTTGAATTCGTAAACGCTGGTCGGTCCCGTGGCAGCAAGAAGAAAAAGGGACATTATAAGCGCGCGTACCATAGAAAGTGATTTTGTTGTTGTTGAAAGGTAGTTTAATTGTCAAGATTTACTACATAGTCACAACGCTAAAGTTTAAAGGAGTGAAGCTTTTGAGTGATGAGTGGTGAAAATCAATTACCGCTGGTAGCAGCCGAGATCCGGGCCTGATGGCGGTCTTGTCTTCCCGTCCAGGTCTACCAGCACTCCTGACGACGCGCCCGCACCAACCGCGGGAGAATTCGCCTGCAAATGAAAATCATAAAAATTGATGGCCGTATTTACGCTGTCGAACAACGGGTCTTTATTCAAGATCATATTTGTCACTGTCACCCCGGTCAGTGGATCTTGCAGCTTCCACAAACAATTGCTAAATCCGACCGTGAATGAATTGTTTGTCTGCTGTGAAACGATAACCTCATCCTGCACATTACCATAGTTCCCCCAAAAGATACAATTGACGAAATTTGCCTGCAAGGGGCCGGCGATGATTGAGCCTCCATCTACGATCTCATCAGAGACTGCCAGTACCGGCTGGGTATGCGCTATATACGTATTCGAAAATGCGGCCGCCGTACACTGGCTGAAGTCATAATACCCGCCGCCCCCCAATACAAGGTTTTGCCCGCAATTGCTGATCAGGCAATTTATGGCCTGTATGCTTCCGTCGAGCCCGACGATCCCCCCGTCATAACTATTATTGATGATACACTGTTGCAGCACTACCTTGGCCGTCGAGCCCGCGGGGGCTGCCGAAACAACGATCGCCTGATCGGCATTCCCGATGTTCGCGTACTCCATCAAATCGTTGATACTGGACCCGCGGAAATAGATCCCCGGCCAACTCCCTGGATACCCGTTGTATGGTGCATCCAGCCTGTCCCCGGTGAAAAGGACCCTTGCACTATCGGTACCGGTCACCTGAAGAGAGCCGTCGACCAGCAATGGCGCATCCGCGTGAAAATAGACCCGGCATCCTGCGGGGATCGTGAGCGTCGCCCCTGTGTCGACCTGAAGTCCGCCCTGGATCACATAGGGCAGGGAAGAAGACCATACGGTGTTACCGGTCAACACCTGGTTCCGCAGAAAATGTGCATTTTGACCCCAGGCCTGCAGCTGGATGTACTGTTGATTTCCGTTGAAAGCGACCTGGATGCTGTCCTGCACGATAAATGGGAGGTTGCCCGCACCCGGGTTGATCTTTACCGCCACAAAAATATAGAGACTGTCGCCGGCATCGATATCTATATTATCAACCTCCGGCCCCGCGGACCCGTCGACATTGATCGCAAACCAGGATGTTGACCCGCCCATCAACCGGACATCCGTCAAATGGAGTTTCTGATCGGTGGGGTTTATGATCTTGACCGATTCAGTAACCGATCCCGCCGTCACGAAGACCGTATCGAAGAATAAGGTGTCGGCAGTGAATTCTACCTCGGCATTCTTGCCGGTGACGTAGGATGTCTTTCTGCACGACAACGACCAGACAACAAGGGTAGCCGACAAAATAAGCAGCATCGCTTTCATGCGCATTAGAATAAGTATTTGTACACCTCCTCTACCCGGCTGACGGGCACCACCTCGATCCCCGACTTATTAACGGCTATCCCCTTCTGATTGTATTTGGAGACAAAGATCTTTTCGAATCCCAGCTTCTCGGCTTCCGCGATCCGTTGGTCGATGCGATTCACTGCCCTGATCTCACCACTCAGCCCTACCTCACCGCTAAAACAAACCCTTGAGGACAACGGCACGTCTTCGTATGAGCTTAAGAGGGCACAAAGGACCGCCAGATCGATCGATGGATCTTCTACCTTCAGCCCGCCTGCGATATTGAGGAAGACATCCTTGACGCCAAAGTGAAAGCCGCCCCTTTTTTCCAACACGGCCAATAATAATTGCAGTCTTCGCCCTTCGAATCCGCTGACCGTGCGCTGTGGCGTCCCGTAGACCGACTGTGTCACGAGGGCCTGCACTTCTATGAGTAAAGGCCTCAGCCCTTCCATCGATGCCGCGATGGCGATACCGCTCAACTGTTCCTCTTTCTGCGTGATCAATAGTTCGCTTGGATTGACTACCCCACGCATCCCCTGGCTCGTCATTTCGTAGATGCCGAGCTCCGCGGCGCTTCCAAAACGGTTCTTCAACGTGCGGAGGATGCGGTAGGCATAATGCCGGTCTCCCTCGAACTGCAGGACCGTGTCCACCATATGTTCCAGGATCTTCGGACCCGCGATGCCGCCATCTTTTGTAATGTGTCCGATCAGAAAGACCGGAACTCCGGTGTCTTTGGCGAATCGCTGGAATTCCGCCGCGCATTCCCGGATCTGTGATACGCTTCCGGCGGAAGACTCGATATATGGGGATTGTAATGTTTGAATGGAATCGACAATAATAAGATCCGGGCGAAGCTTTTTGATCTCCTGAAAAATTACCTGCGTGGATGTTTCTGTTAACAGATAGAAGTCTTCGTTGCGGAAATTGAGCCTGTCGGCCCGCATCTTGATCTGTTGTTCGCTTTCTTCGCCGGAGATATATAAGGTCCGCAATCCTTGAAGCCGCAGTCCATTCTGCAGAAACAACGTGCTCTTGCCGATCCCCGGTTCGCCTGCCACGAGTACAATACTGCCCGCAACGATCCCGCCGCCCAATACCCTGTTCAACTCTGGATCGGGAGTAATTATCCGCTTCTCTTCCGCACTAACTACTTCAGTGAGCGAGATCGTCCGCGTTTCTTTCTTATCCGTTGTGAAATTCCGCCATTCGGACTCCGCCAGTTTGTTATCTTTTGTGATTACTTCTTCAACAAATGTATTCCATTGGTCACATGAGGCACATCTGCCCGACCATTTTGCACTTTCATAACCGCAATTGGAGCAAAAGAATGCCGTCTTAACTTTACTCATCCCTCAAAAGTAGTTGCTTTACCCGTTCCCTATTTTGGAAACTCGTGTTATAACAGGCCGGCAAATTATAAATAGTAAAAGGGCCAGCTAGATCGCCGGCCCCTTACTTACTAACCCATTAAATTCTTGCACTAAATTACAAATTAGCGCCACATAACAAAATAAATTTTTGGCGTTGTGAATAACTTTGAAACCGTCGCGATCGCCCCAAAAATGTGGCTTTTCTCGCCTATAAAAACTTGTAAATCAATAATTTACAACGACGCCTTGAAA
>Ga0206895_1151_pt1 | contig 18699 bp, 16 predicted proteins | sample Alteio_BWOrgHeat_51_FD_152967 | JGI IMG/M metagenome (GOLD analysis project Ga0206895, IMG submission 152967) | Enriched cells from forest soil in Barre Woods Harvard Forest LTER site, Petersham, Massachusetts, United States -... | ecosystem: Environmental > Terrestrial > Soil > Temperate forest >...
CAGAACTTTCTTCGGCAACTTGCGGGCTACCGCCAGCGCCCTCGCCAAGGATCGAAGCTCTGTAGGAAAGGAGCAAGTCAAATCTGCAAGGTCGTCAAAAATCAAGATTCGCCAGCAGATGTATCGGGCCATCATCGACGGACGATAGACACCGCACTCAATGTGCGCTTCAAGGTTTTTCGAAGCCGTATCGACACTGGGACCAACGAGCCTAGGGACATTTATCAATATCGAAGTCTCAGCTGAATCGTGCCGATCGAAGGGACCCGTGTGAAGCAGGCACCGCTCTGCTTCCAGACTTGCTCGCTCGTATTCCCCGAGATGGATTGCATTCCACCAACGACTTGATCCAATCAAACTCGCGGTTTGTGCAGTAACGAGCCATTGACCGTCCGCAAAAGCCAAATCAAGCAGTTGATCCCAAATTGGAACCAGATTCCTTTGCCTATCCAGCCAAATTTCATTCGACTCGCTTGCTCCAGGATGCCGCCCACCAGGAAAAGTTTCCTGATTCCAGATATCCCAAATCCGCTCGTCCAAAGGCGGCCACTTTTTACGGCGACTCATGTCAGTTGTTCCGACGATGTCATTGGCCTGTAGAATGACTGTCTAGTTACGAAGGAGTAAAGGCATGTTTACGGGAAGTATAAGCTGGTGGGCCAAGGCGATAATTCTTACCGCGGTTGCGATAATTTCGGTGACAAGTCTCACTTCAATATCGCCGAGGCAAACTCCTGCACCGCAGCAACCGGAAATCCCATTCGGCCTCGTCGCCAGCCAAAACGGCGATCTGAAGCCCTGGGGTGAGGACAGTGTCAAGGGAACTCAACTCGCGATCGATGAATTCAACGCCTCCGGCGGCCTCGACGGCAGGAAGGTCAAACTCTTCGTCGAGGACAGCAACTCAAGGCCCGATGTTGCAAGGGAAGTCGCCGAAAAACTCGCTTCAACCGACAAAGTCATCCTCCTCCTCGGCGAAATAGCTTCCGGCCTGACAATGCAAATGGGTCAAGTTGCCGCTGACCACGAAATCCCGTTGATCTCCATAGCGGCAACGAGAACGAGCCTATTTTCGGGCCATTCAAACATGTTTCGCGTCTGCTACACAGACGACATGCAGGGACCCGCCATGGCGACCTTCGCCTATCGCGACCTCGGTTTCCGAAGAGTCGGTGTGATGACGGACAGGAAGCAACCCTACTCAACCGGCCTAAGTGACGGATTCACCACCCGCTTCACTGAGTTAGGCGGAAAGGTCGTCGATGAGGAGTTTTACGAAACCGGCCAAACCCAATTTCAAGGTCAAATTGGGAATATGAAGGCGCGAAAGCCGGATGGCCTCTTTCTCAGCGGCTACTTTAATGAGGCTGGCGCAATCGTCCGCCAAGCCAGAGAATTGGGAGTAAACGTCAAGTGCATGGGGGGCGATGGCTGGGACAGCAACGAGATCCTCCAACTCGGCGGTGAGGCCATCCTCAATAGCTACTTTTGCAACCATTTCAACAACCTCGAGGAGAGTCCCGAGGCGAAGTCATTCATCGCCAAATGGAAGGCGAAGTATGACGGGACGTTGCCCAATACGTCGATCGGCGCCCTCGCCTACGACGCCGCGAAATTAGCCTGTGACGCCCTAAAACGAGCCAAAACCAAAGATGCCGCCGGCCTGCAGGCGGCAATCGAAGACACCGTCGGTTTCCGAGGCGCCACCGGCGTCATCACCCTAAAAGGCAAACAAGGCAACCCACCCAAGCGCGTAGTCATCGTCAAACTAACCAAAGAAGGTCAGCAATTCGTCAAAGCCTTCGAGGCAGACGCGATCACCGGGCACGCGAAGTAACACAGCTACTACCAAATCGGCACTGGACACTGCGAGGCGAAGTGGCTGTTGTCGAAGAACGGAATGCCGATCGCTTGGGCGTATTTCAAGCCCTCGGCCAGAAGCTGGTGCGCACCGATGTTCAGCGGCTGACCGGGCGGTAGCATCCGAGTGTCTTGCTGAAGCACCATGATCGGCTGAGCCTCGCCTTTCCAGTGCAAGACCAAGTGATAGGTCACTCCGCCTGCCATGTAAGCCGGATTCGGCTCTGAGATCAAAACCAGTGCATCGAGTTCGCTAACCTTTCCGACCCGCAAACCGCTAAACATCCCCGGCCCCTGCCGCCGCCGATAGAACCGTTCCCCCAAATCAAATGAGATGCTTGTCAGCGAGAACATCGCGGCAACCCCGGACAATAGCACCAGCAACCCGAAGAACATCCACCACCAAGGATCCGGCCCCGCGTCCGCATGCGTCGCTCCGGCAAGCAAGCCAATGAGCATCATCCCCGCCCCACCCCCGATACTCGCCCGAACCAAGTGGTGGTACGGCATCGGCGCCGAGAACACAAGACGCTTGTCCTCGCCCATAAAGCGGCCGAACAGAGGCGTCTCGATCATGATTGTCAGTGCGCCGGCCGAGCCGTTTTCTCGAGCGCGATCTTAAGCACCTGATCCGCATGCTTCACGAAGTGCGTCTTCAAGTGATCCCGGATCTCGGACGGAATGTCTTCCATATAGTCCTTCTCGTTCTGATCGGGAAGGATAAGCGTGTTCACACCCGCTCGATTGGCGGCCAACACCTTCTCTTTGATTCCACCGACCGGCAGCACCTGCCCGCTCAACGTGATCTCTCCCGTCATCGCAAGCCGCGACTTTACTCGCCGATTGGTCAGCAGGGAAGTCAAAGCCGTGAGCATCGTCACCCCAGCGCTGGGGCCATCCTTCGGCACCGCGCCTGCCGGCACGTGGACATGGATCTCGATCTTCTCATAGAAATCTGGGTTGATGTGCAGCTTCTCGGTGTTGCTGCGCACATAGCTTAGCGCGGCGGTAACCGACTCCTTCATGACGTCGCCTAGCTGACCTGTCACGATCAAGCCCTTGTGGCCCGTCATCTTGGTGGTCTCGATGAATAGCACCTCGCCACCCACCGGCGTCCAAGCAAGACCGACGGCTGTACCCGGCGTCATATCACGATCGAGTACCTCGTCGTTGATGAAACGCGGCGCCCCCAAAGCAGACTCGATGAATTTCTGCGAGACGCTGACTTTGCCCTTATGCCCCTCGGCGAACATCCGGGTTGCCTTTCGGACAACGCTGCCGACCTCGCGCTCGAGGCTTCGGACGCCCGCCTCCCGCGTGTAAAACCGAACAAGCCGTTGCGTGCTGTCCCGCTTAAACGCGATCTGCGACGGCTTAAGCCCATGCTCCTCGATCTGCTTCGGAATCAGGTGCCTCTCGGCAATTTCAATCTTCTCTTCCTCGGTGTACCCGCCAAGTTCGATGATCTCCATCCTGTCGCGAAGCGCTGCCGGAATCGTGTCGATCCGGTTCGCAGTCGTGATGAAGAACACCTTGCTGAGGTCGAACGGTGTATCCAGATAGTGATCTCGGAACGAACTGTTCTGCTCCGGATCCAGCACCTCTAGCAACGCGGAAGAGGGATCCCCTCTAAAGTCGTTTCCAAGTTTGTCGATTTCGTCCAACACGAATACCGGATTATTCGACTCCGCTCGTCGCAGGCCCTGAATGATCTGCCCCGGCAAAGCGCCGATATAGGTTCGACGGTGACCGCGAATCTCCGCTTCGTCCCGCATACCGCCTAGCGAGATTCGCCCATACTTTCGCCCCATCGCCTGCGCAATCGAGCGGCCCAAGGATGTTTTACCGACCCCGGGAGGCCCCACAAAACAGAGAATCGGTTGGCGAATCCGGCCTTCCGTCTTCACGATTCGGACGGCAAGGAATTCGATGATTCTGTCTTTGATCTTTTCAAGCCCAAAGTGGTCGGCATCCAAAATGTCCTTCACATTCTTTAGGTTGAGCAGGTCTTCCGTCGATTTGCTCCAAGGCATCGCCGTCACCCAATCGATATAGGTGCGCGCAACGGTGTATTCCGGCGCCCCTGGGTTCATCCGCCGCAATCGATCGTATTCACGATTGACTTCTTTGAGTGCTTCTGCGCTCATCTGCGCGTCGTCGATCTGCTTCCGCAGTTCGTCCAGGTCCTCCGTTCGCTCATCGACCTCACCCAATTCGCGCTGAATGGCCTTGAGTTGCTCCCTCAAGTAATACTCTCGCTGCGATTTCGAAAGCTCGGTGTTGACCTCGCTCTGAACCTTGCTCGTCAATTCGAGGACGCGAACTTCCTTCGAAAGCATCTCAAGCAGAGACCGGAGCCGGTCCTGAAGTCCGGGAGTCTCTAAGATCTTCTGCTTGTCTTCGACATCCAAGGTCATGTGCGCCGCAACCAAGTCGGCCATCACGTTTGTCTCTTGAACTGCTTGGGTCAGGGTCCGAAGTTCATCCGGGAGCTGCGGAGATAGCCGAATTGCCTGCTCGAACAAAGCCGCTACCGACCGGCGCAACGCCTCGATCTCTTCCGACTTCTCATCCCCAACTGCCGGCTCATCGATCACCTCGATTCGAGCCCGCATGTACGGAGATTGGTTGAGCCGTTCGACGATTCTGAACCGAGCAACGCCTTGCACGATCAGCCGTACCGCATCCGGCATCTTGACCAGGGTTCGGATGATTACCGCGCAGCCGTATTCATAAACGTCGTCGAATCCGGGGTTTTCTTCTTGCGGCTGCCTCTGCGCCACAACCCCGATTACACGGTTGTTCCCGACGATGCTCTCGTCGATCAGTTGAACGCCTGCTTCGCGAGCAACGCTGAGCGGTGCAATCAGCATGGGGTAAATCACGCTGTCGCGAAGTGGCAGGATATTGAGTTCGGACGGAATGTCCGGTTTCGTTTCCTCTTCAGACGGCTCGTGAAGTTGGGGCTCCCCTGTTTCTTCTTCAATAAGCTCGTCTTCAATCGGTAATTTCAGTTCTGCCATTAGGTGTTTTTGATCGTTACAGTTCTAGTTACGACGAGGCGTTCCACTTTAGGGATCATGACCAGCAGAAAACCGTTCCGATATTGAGCCCGAATCTGTGTGGGATTGATAGGAACGTCTGGAAGCCTGACCTCGCGTTGAAACTCGCCATAAAAAATCTCAAGTTGATGAATGCCCGTGCGCGTGCCGTCCGAATAATCTTCCTCATCCCGGTTTCCACGCAGCAATAAGGAATGTCGCTCCGGAACATAGAGAAGTTGGATTTCTTCACCGCGGACTCCCGCTATCTCGGCCTTGAGCAAAAAGCGGTCACTCTCTTCGATGAGGTCGATTCTTGGCTCCCAAGCACGGCCGGAGGCAACCCTTGGCCGTCCGGCGGCTAGTTCCTCGGTGATGCGGTGGAGTTCATTTCCGACCTGAAAAAACCATTCATCGACCTCGCGTCGTGGCATAGCTGATTCTACTCAGGTAGCGCCCTCGTCATTCCTAAGGTAATTCCGCAAGGCCCTGTTTTGAAAGCGACGCCGCCAAGGCCCCCGCTATCACACAAAGTCCGCCAAGTTCCATCGATAGTGAAACACCGGACGTTGGGAGCGTAAATTGCAGTGCACCGACCCTGATGTTATTGTTGATTCGAGACTGCATTGCCACCCAGCCGAACAGAATGACGCCGAAGGGCGAAAGTCCGTTGATGGCCCAAATGTGCATGGCGATAACTCGCCCCCGCAATCGCTCCGGAGACATGAGTTGAAAGAGAGCATTCGTCGTGTTGAGCTGTGCAACCGAAGCCGCACCCATAAACACCATCGTCAAGTAAACCAGCGCCGGAAGTCGTACGAGACTAAGGATAAACAGCCCGATTCCGATCGTCCACATTGAATATCGAATAATCGCCGCTTTATGCCGAGATTCTGCATATTGCGTGACCAGAAGCAGCCCGGTAATTGCCCCAATTCCAACTGCGGTGTAGCAGTATCCGAGGACCGACTTCGATGGGTCAGGCGCGTTTGCGGCAACAAAACCGATCCCCATCACTTGATGAACGTATGCAGGAAGCATCGCGAGGTACGCCAAACCGCAAGCTGCCGTAATCGTCTCGAGGAAGAACAGCGTCTTAAGCCGTTTTTCTCGCATCGTATAAAGGAACCCTTCCATAAGCAAATCGCCAATCGGCTGTGGCTCCCTGGGGTGTGATCTCAGATTTGCCTTGATTGCTGCTGCCGCCCAAATCAAGGCGAGGAAGCTGATCCCATTAAGGAGATAGCACATTGCGACCCCGAAATTAATCAGGATCATCGCGCCTATTGCTGGCCCAAGAATGCGTGCAACATTGAAGGTCAGCGCGTTTACTGGAACCGCCAAAGGCAGGACCTCGGGTGGGACTACCCGACTTACTATCGACTGACGAGTCGGCATCTCAATCGCCGACACTAAACCCAAAAGGAGCGCCACAAGTGCAATCTGCCAGTACTGTACGAACCGGTAATAAGTGGCAACCGCCAAATAAAAAGCGCCGATCGCAAAGATGACCTGGGTGACGATCAGAACCACGCGCTTGTTAAAAGCATCCGCAAATGAGCCCGCGAGGAACCCAAACAGAAAAACCGCAATACTTGAGCAGAAAGACACGAATGCCAGTTTTGATTCGTCTTGCGTAAGCCGGTAAACGAAGTAGCCTTGGGCGATATTTTGAACTTGACTGCCTGTAAAACTCAGGAATGCGCCAATCCACAGCAACCGAAAGTCGCTAAACCCAAAAACCCGGTAAATGTTAGAGTCTTCAAGGCGGTTTCTTAGGGTTCTTTGGGTCGCCTGGTTGGGTGGCGAAGGCTCGACCATAGCTCAAGTATGGCGGTTTGGTTAAGGCGAGTAAGGTATCCTACATCGCGCCGGGGTGCAGAACAGAATTTGGGCCGACCAGAACCTTTAAACGTACTTCAAATGTGCTCCAGCAGCGCGACGTCGGGCGCAGAGCGACATGTATTCTCACTATCTCAGGGCTTAAAGCGGCAAGGACACCATGTACAGGTCCTGACGCCCGGTCCGGGGTGGCTAACTGACATCCTCACTCAAGAGGACATTCCCGTTCATTGCAGCTACATGAAGGGAAGTGGTTGGTGGCGAACAATGGGATACCTTGTTCGCGAAGTTCGCCGAAGCAAGATCGACATTGTCCACACCCACTTAACTCGATCTGCCTACATTGGGCACGCGCTCGGACTTCTCACCAACGTCCCAATAATTACCAGCGTTCATATCGCCAATAACGACCAGATCTACCGCCGGTTGGCACGACGCCGCAACAAGCTCGTTGCCGTCAGCAACTTCGTTCGCGGCATGCTCCACGGTCGCGGCATCCCGGAAAGATTTATTGAGACCGTGTATAACGGCACCGATTTCGTTGACTTCGAAATGTCACGCCCTGAATCGGTCAAAGATGAGCTAGGCATCCCCCAGCATCGGCGCCTCGTCGGCTTGGTCGGCAAAGTATGTCGGGACAAGGGCCAACTTGAGTTGATCACCGCAATGCGAAGCGTCCGGATGGATCACCCCGAAGCGCACCTCGTGTTTGTCGGCAAGGTTGAAGAAGAATTTCGCCCTGAGATCGACCAAGCCATCATCGACGCCGGAATCCAAGATCGAATCACCATTACCGGAGTTCGCCACGACATCCCGCGGTTGCTCGACGCCTTCACCTTGAGCACCCTCCCGTCTAGAATGGAAACCTTCGGCGTCGCCGCCATCGAAGCTATGGCCCGCGGCAAAGCCGTCGTTGCCACCCGCGTCGGCGCCCTCCCCGAGGTAGTCCGCCACAAACAAACCGGCCTCCTCGTAGACCTCCGCCCCGCCGAAATCGCCGAAGCCGTCAGCTACCTCCTCTCAAACAACGACGAACGCGAACAAATGGGCCGCATGGGCCGCCACATCGTCGAACAAAAATTTACCCTCCAAGAAATGTCCGCCCGCTTTGAACGCGTCTACGAACAAGCCGCCCGCGGATAACTCGACCCTCCTCTATCCGTCATAATCTTCACAATGCAGGAGCGCCCAAGCTGGGATGCGTACTTTATGCAGATCGCGCAGTTGGTAAAGACCCGCGCGACCTGCCCGCGCCGTTCGGTCGGCGCCGTGATCGTTCGCGATAAGCGAATTCTCTCAACCGGCTACAATGGCGCCCCGCGAGGTCTCCCACACTGTCCGGAGGGCGGAGGCGAACACGATTGGCCCCTTGGTTGTCTAAGAGCCGGACATTGCATCCGGGCACTACATGCCGAGCAGAATGCGTTGCTACAAGCAGCAATGATGGGGATCGCATGTCAGGACAGCACGATGTATGTCACTTGCCAACCGTGTAATAACTGCGCGAAGATGATCATCAACGCCGGTATCGTGCGCGTGATATACGAAGGCGAGTATCCGGACGAGTTCTCGAAGGAACTCTTCAGGGACTCCAAAATGGATGTGCTGCGCTTTAGCGATAACCGCCTTGAAAAGGTGGATCTAGGCTCATGATTTGGCAAGGTTTGATGGCGGAAAGTGGCGGAGCCCTTCAAGGCTTCCGCTTTCCGCTATTGACAGCCGTGATTGCCTTGGTCGTTACCTACTTCCTGACTCCTCTGGTGAGAAGCGTCGCCATACAAAAAGGCGCCGTCGACGATCCAACCATCGATAATAGAAGGGTCCATACTAAGCCGATCCCGCGCTGGGGTGGTCTCGCGATCTACGGCGGTATCGTCGTTGCGATCGGCATCATTCTGCCTTTCGCCCATCCGCAGTCCACCGCTTTTCCCATTTATCTCACCGCAATGCTTGTCATTGCCGGTTGCCTTGCCGTAGTCGGAGCCCTTGACGACGTTCACCAATATAAAGCAAAGATTCAAGCAGCCGTTCTTCTAGCTGCCGGAGTCGCCGTGCAGTTCTTTTACGGCAATATCGGTCGCGTCCAAATTAATACGCTTGGCATTCCGATTCACGGTCCGGCGTCCTACATCGCGCTCGGCCTCGCCGCGATTCCGCTAACCGCGTTCTATATCTTTGTCGTAACAAAGACGATGGATACGATCGACGGTGTAGACGGCCTCGCCGCCGGAATTGCCGCGATCTCCGCCGGCACTCTCATCGTCATTGCCGTCTACTCCCAGCAACCCCGGGTCGCAATCGTGGCCGCTGCAATTGCCGGTTCGGCAATGGGCTTTTTGCGTCACAACTATAACCCGGCAAAAATCTTTATGGGCACCGGCGGAGCCTATGTTCTTGGCTTCTTGATGGCCTGTCTGAGCATCGTCGGCGCACTCAAGACGGCGGCGGCGGTTTCGTTGGTAATCCCCGTTCTTGTCTTTGGCGTGCCCATTGCCGATGCATTTATCGTCATAACCCGCCGAATCCTAAGTGGTCAGCCGATCACCCAAGCCGACAAACGGCACTTGCACCATACACTTTTGGGTAGGGGTCTTACGCAACGTCAGACGGTTCTGATCTTGTATGCTGCAACAGCGGCACTTTGCGCAGTGGCATTGCTTGTCGTGCGCAACACCCATGTCTAACCCTGTTATTTTTTGCGTGGTCGGAACTCGGCCTGAGGCGATTAAGGTCGCCCCCGTCATGCTCGAGTTCAAGAAATTTGCCGGCGTCTGTCGTCCGATGCTGATCTCCACCGGGCAGCACAAGGAGATTCTCTACCAATCTCTTGCCACCTTTGGGCTCAAGCCGGATGAAGATCTCGCGATCATGCAGCATGGTTCTTCATTAGCCCAAGTAACCTGCCGGGCGCTCGATGGACTCGACAACCTTGTCGTCCAGCACCAGCCTTCCTACATCCTCGGCCAAGGCGACACAACCACAACCCTCGTCGCTGCGATGGATGCCTTCTACCGCAATGTCCCATTCGGCCACATCGAGGCAGGCCTGCGAACGGACACCGTCCGAAACCCGTTCCCCGAGGAGTACAACCGCCGCGTAGCTTCCGTCACCGCCGACTTACACTTTCCACCCACGACATGGAGCCGCGATAATCTCTTGCATGAGCACCACGATCCGTCGAAAATCTTCGTAACCGGCAACACCGGAATCGACGCTGTCGTTCTCGCCGCCAATCAAAAAGAGCAGCCGTGGTTTACCGATTACCCCGGCCGCGTCGTCTTGCTAACAACGCACCGGCGCGAAAACTGGGGCGAACCTCAAAAGAACATCGCCACTGCCGCCCTCAAGCTCGTCGAAGAATTTCCCGACATCCTGCTCGTCGCCGCGATGCACCCGAATCCCACCGTTCGAGAAACACTCATCCCTATCCTAGGCAACCACGAGCGAATCAAGCTAATCGAGCCGCCTGAATACGAGCTCTTCGTCAAGCTGATGCAGCGCAGCACGATCATCCTCAGCGACTCCGGCGGCGTCCAAGAAGAGGCGCCCGCTTTCGGCATTCCCGTGCTCGTCCTTCGCGACACCACCGAGAGGCCTGAAGGTGTCACCGCCGGAACCGCCAAGCTCGTCGGAACGAACACCGATCGCATCATCGAGGAGGGAAGGGCCCTCCTTGGGAATCCGGATGCGTTCAAAGCGATGGCAAACGCAGTTAGCCCCTACGGTGACGGCAAGGCCTCCGAGCGGATCCGCTACCTCGTGTTGAAGTCATTGGGCGTTGAGACCCCTGCCGTTCCGATGTGGGATTAAGCCGATCATGTTTCGCCGTGCATCCAAGCCCACCATCCCGCCCGAGTGGATCATCGTCGGCCTCGGCAACCCCGGTGGCGAGTACCGGGGAACGCGCCATAACGTCGGCTTCGAAGTGATCGACCTGCTTGCCGAACTGAACAAGATCAAGCTTGACCGCGGCAAGCATAACGCCCGAATCGGTCTAGGCAAAATCGGCGACACCCAGGTTCTCCTTGTCAAGCCTCTCACCTATATGAATCTGAGCGGCCGATCGGTAGCGCCGCTGGCAAGGGAAAACGGCATCAAGCCAGACCGCATCCTTGTCGTCGCCGATGATTTGGACCTCCGCCTGGGCCGAACTCGTCTCAAGCCAGGTGGTAGCGCCGGTGGCCACAACGGCCACAAAAGCCTCATTGCCGCCCTCGGTACAACCGACTACCCGCGCCTAAAAATCGGCATCGGGGCCGCCGCCGACAGCCCAACCATCGACCACGTCCTCGGCGCCTTCACCCCCGACGAACGCACCGCCATTACCCCCGCCCTCCGCCGAGCCGCCGAAGGCATCGAGCTCATCGTCAAAGAAAGCCTAGAAGCAGGAATGAACCTAATAAACATAGGTTAGAAACCACCTCCATTGGGCCATCAACTGCCCCCGTAGACGGTGGCTCCGTGCCGCCGTCCGGAACGATATGCAGGTACCTGACAACGCACGGCACCCTACACCAGATTTACCGCAAGATTCCCGAACCTGAGGAATAGAATCTCAGCCTATCCTGTAAAAGATAGCAGGTGAGACCATGGCGGCAAATTCCAAATCCATACCGGCAATGGGATTCACCCTCATTGAGTTGCTAATCGTAATCGCGATCATCTCAACCCTCGCCGCGATCCTATTCCCCGTCTTCAGCCAAGCGAAGGCATCGTCCGAGACCGCGGTTTGCCTAAGCAACATGCGACAACTCGCAACCGCTTTCTCGATCTACATCAACGACTTCGACGGCATTTATCCTCCGCCCTACGGCAACCGGTATCCAAACTCAGCCTGGGTTCTCAGCGGCAACGGCCCACTTGTCGGCACCACCAGCCCACCTTGCCCTAATGGCTCTGACACCGGCGACCCCTGCTATATCGCGGACCCCACGAGGGGTTCGCTGTGGCCGTACACGATGAGTGAGAAGGTCTACAAATGTCCAACCATGGAGACCAAATACGATCCCAACACCGGACTTACCGTGACAACCGCGTCTCAGCGTATCACGACGTCCATGAATGCGAATTTCGAGACCGCGAAAATTGAGCTTGTTAATGGTGGGACTGGCAGATTGGCCGTTTCTGAGTCCCAGATTTCCTTCCCCTCCGCCACTTTCATGTTGGTAGACGAAGATATCACAACTCGAAACGACGGCCAATTCTCACCCGGCAATGGGAATATCGATGTTTTCGGCAAGCAACATCGAAACGGCGCCAACTTGGTCAACGCCGACACCAGCGGCCGTTGGTACTCCGACTCCACTATCCAAGCAACTAACCCCATCTGGCGCCACTTCAAAGTCATCCGAACCGAAGAATAGCAAAGTTCCCCGGGGGGCGCTGAATTCATTCCGCATAGGTGTCCCGGACTTCAGTCCGGATGGCGGCCTAGCCAATCATAAGGGGCGTCGCACGCTCAGCAAACGTATGCTGCGTATTCAAAATATGCAAAGGACCGGCAACCCGCTCCCATACTGCTGTCTCTCGATTCATATAAGCGTAGTAAACGAGCGCCCCTTCTTTGGTTCGTGTCCATCGAGGCGATCCCTTCCCAGTGGACAGCAGGATATACATTCCAGGCGGAACTTGGACGTCGTCGTTAAAGGCGTGTGCGGCAAAAGAGAGATCCGCGTGTTCGATGGCAGCGTCGCTCACGATCAGGTGCCCTCGAAGACTCAGGCGAAGCGAGCCTTGGTTTTGCAGCAAGACAAATTCTTGCGCCGTCGATTCGTTTCTCTGTAAGCCGACTATCCTGATCACGAAAAGTAGCCCTCTTCTACACCCCTATGCTGACTGAGGACGATCCTAGACGATGAATCGTTGTCCCATTATTCGCCCAAGAGGGCAATTTCTGGGACTTCGTCGAGATCGTACTGACGACGTTCGAAAAAGTGGAGCGCAAAAGTGACCGATTCTTGCGCATGGCGTTGAAACTCGCGTACCGCTGCACGGCGCTTGTACCACGGCCAATTCATCTTAACACCGTAGATGTTTTCCGTAATGAATCGCGCGGCCGATTCCTCCAAGCAGGATTCCAGCGGGCTTAGCTGTTTCAACATCGGAAGTGCAATTCGCAGCGGTCGTTCCGCGCACCGGCTAACCGCGGCGGGAAACATGAGGTCGACTTGAATCGGAATGCGGCTCAGCAACTCGAATCTGACGTGATCCTCAACGATTCGCGGCCATGCCTTTGCCGAGCTTAGAACCAAGCGCTCGTCTTCGCTGCTTGCCGTTTCCAATAGGTGAAATGTGGCGGCAATTGCCATCAGACCGTACCGGAGGCCAAGTGCAAGCACATAGCCTTGCTTGCGCAATTGTCCTTGCTTTGGCAAGCGGTACTCGACGCACCGGACCGCCCGGATGTATTCGATATCGGATCGATACTCAATCGGTTTCATAGGCCTGCTACTTTGCTCGGCTTGCGGGTTTTGAAGTTCTCTTCGGCCGTGATTCTTCCTGTACGATTCGCGCGAGATTTCGGTTAACTTTTTTTAATACATCGATCACGATGGCGATTTGTGCGGCATCGATTCCATCCACCATTCGATTCTCGGCATTGTTTACACCTTTGACGATGGATTGCATAGCTTTTCGGCCGGAAGAAGTCAATTTCAGTATTTTTCGTCGGCCGTCATCAGAATCGACATGCTGTTCAATCAGGTTCCGGGAAGTCGCCCCCTTTACCGACTCCGATAGAGAAGGCGGTGTTATCCCTAGGCGTCGAGCGACTTCAATTTGAGTCGCCTTACCGCCGCTTGCATGAACAGCACTCAACAATTCGAAAGTTCCCAGGCTAACCCCCGTGTCAACCAACTTAGGCTGCATCGCCGAGGTAAGCAGTTCACACAACAACCCCGCCTGCCCCGACAATGATTCCTTTAATTCATCCACGGACCTAAATTATATGGGAACCTAACCAAAACTCTCTACCACCTTTGATGCACATAACCCGCAATCTTTGATTGGTACAAATCCCGAATCTTGCCCATGGTCACAACGTCCACGTCCGGTAAATCCGACGCACTGAAATTGTCGGTTGCTTGCGCCACATTCTTTGCCCCCGGAATCGCACACGAAATCCCTGCATCCATAAGAATCCACTTCAATGCAAACTGCGCCATCGACATCCCTTCCGGCAATAGCGCCCGGATATCCTCGACTGCATCCAATCCAACCCCATACGGCACGCCCGAAAATGTTTCGCCCTTATCGAACGCCGCCCCCTCTCTATTAAAGGTCCGATGATCATCGGAATCAAAAGTCGTTTCCGCCTTCATCTTGCCCGTCAACATCCCCGAGCTCAATGGCAACCGCGCCAGAATCCCCACCTTACGAGCTGCCGCTTCTCGAAGGACCAAGCTGGCCGGCCGCTGGCGAAACATGTTGAAGATGATTTGAATCGACTGGACGTTCGGATATTCCATCGCCTTCAGAGCTTCTTCACACCGCTCCACGCTGACGCCGTAGAATCGAATCTTGCCCAACTCAACCAACTTCTCCAACGCATCGAACACTTCGGGCCGGTAGTAGGCATCGGTGGGCGGGCAGTGAAGTTGAACCAATTCAAGCGTGTCGACACCCAGGTTCATCCGCGACCGATCGACAAACGCTGAGAGATTTTCGAAGTTGTAGCCGTCCGCGGTGTGCGGATTGAGTCGGCGTCCAGCCTTGGTCGCAACATGGATCGTCTCCGACCTCTCAGCACGGAGTTGACGGATCAGCCGCTCACTCCTGCCGTCTCCATAAACGTCTGCCGTATCGATGAAATTGACACCGAGGTCAACCGCTTTATGCATCGCTTTCAGAGATTCGGCATCATCGACCGGCCCCCAAGTCCCACCAATCGCCCACGCCCCAAAACTAACCTCACTAACCTTCCAACCCGTCCTTCCCAACTCGCGGTAATTCACAACTAGGGATGCTACCCCTCGTAATGAAACGATAGAGAATAAGGTCAAAGTTATCCACAGCGAATTGTGGAAAAGAAACTCAAAAAAGTGTTGGCACGTGTTAAGCGGGGGTGTATATTAATTATGCAAGCCGCTGAGGTGAAACGGACCCCAGCCTCCAACGAAAGAAGGAGATCAGGAGCCTCTTCTCCAGGTGACGAGCAAAAAACGCAAAGACGCGGAGGACTTCCGCGACGAGCCCGCAAGGGCTTGGAGGAGCAGGATTAAGATCGCTCCGCCGATGCAAAACAGCCTACCGCGACCTACTGAGGAATCTTGGACCAGTGACTCAGGAGTGTAGCGCCGAAGAGCCAAGTGTGTCTTCGGTGGCATCGGGAAGCTTTGGACTTTTGCTCCCTTGGCTGGGGAGATGACGATTAATCCAGCCGAGTGTAGGGGAAAGACGGGTGTACATTCGCCCTCCCCAACCAAAGGTCCGCCTTCGGAATAGGGGCGCTTTGTTAAAGCCGCAAGGCCGAGACGAGGAAGCCGGATTCCGAATGCTCTAGACGGAGTAGCCCGCAAGGGCGACTCCGTGGAGAGCAAACGATGTGCGCGCTCTGAGCCGGGCTTGCCCGATTCGCAGCGCGCCTTTCGTTTTTTGGGCTTATCGATTAAGCCACAACACAATCAGGCTAGTCGTTCAACTAACGAATAACAGAAATCCCGGCCCTAGGTCACCGTAAACCGCCGTAGCCGTCGTCTCTGTGGCGACGTCCGGAACCCACGAAGTCGATTCGAATTGCGATGGATGACCGTCTGAGCGGGTTGCGTCGCCACAGAGACGACGGCTACGGCGGCGGTTGCCATCGAATGAAGGATCTTCCCAACCACGCCAGGGTGGGTAACAGCCGCGGGCTAGCCCTCCTCAGATAAACTAACCAAATATGGCAGACCGTTACGATCCCGCCAGTTTTGAACCCGCCTGGCGGAAGCGCTGGAAAAAGTCCGACTTATTCAAAACCCGCGAGAACCTTGAAGCGCCGAAGTTCTATGGCGCTGACTTCTTCCCCTATCCGTCAGGGGCGGGACTTAGCGTCGGACACTGCCGAAACTATGTTCCCACTGATGTCATCTGCCGCATGAAGCTGATGCAGGGCTACAACGTCCTCCATCCGATGGGCTTCGACGCCTTCGGGTTGCCCGCCGAGAACGAGGCAATCAAGACCAAGACCCACCCTGCGCCGATGATCGAAAAGTACGCCGCAACTTACCGGCGTCAAATGGAACTTGTCGGCGTCTCCTACGACTGGTCCCGATCTTTCTCCAGCTCAGACAAAACCTTCTATAAATGGACGCAGTGGATCTTCGAGTTGCTCTTCAAAAGAGGGCTCGCCTACCGATCGATGGCTGCCGTTAACTGGGACCCCGTAGACAAAACTGTTCTCGCCGACGAAGAGGTCATTGGTGGCCGGGCCGAACGCTCAGGCGCCTTGGTCGAGAAAAAGTACATCCCCCAGTGGTTCTTCAAGATCACTGACTACGCCCAGCGCCTGATCGACGATCTCGATGGCCTTGACTGGCCGGAAGGAATCAAGAGCCAGCAGCGCAATTGGATCGGCCGCAGCGAAGGCGTTCAATTTACGATTACGGTTGCCGCCTCCAAAGCAAAGCTGTCCGAACACGAAGATCCCGACTTTGTCATCAATACGGCGCAGAGAAAATTGGCCTTTGAGGTCTTCACAACCCGCGTTGATACCGTCTTCGGCATGACCTTTTGCGTCCTCGCGCCAGAGCACGCCCTCATCGACAAACTGCTCAAAATGGTCGACCAAGGGCAAGCCGATGAAGTCAGAGCCTATCAGTTGCGGGCGAAAACCCTTAGCGATATCGACCGTCTGGCGACGAACCGCGAAAAGACAGGCGTATTCTCCGGCGCCTATGCGATCAATCCCGTCAACGGCAAGCATGTCCCTATCTGGATTGCCGACTACGTCCTTGCCACCTACGGTACCGGCGCGATAATGGCGGTTCCCGGCCACGACGACCGCGATTTCGAATTCGCCAAAAAATTCGAAATCGACGTGATCCAAGTCATCGCACCACCAGATGGATCTGAAGTTCAATTGCCGTATATCGCCAAAGACGGCATCCTCGTCAACTCCGGCGAGTATGACGGTATGAGCGTTCAAGACTCGATGCGCGATCTAGGAATCTGGATGGAGGGGCTCGGCGTCGGTGAGCGAAAGATCCAATACCGCCTCCGAGATTGGCTCATTTCCCGCCAACGCTATTGGGGTTGCCCGATTCCAATCATCCATACCAAGGAAGGCGAGATGCAAGCGGTGCCTTATGACTGTTTGCCAGTCGAATTGCCGCTGGTCGACGACTACGCACCGTCGGGCGATGGGTCATCTCCTCTTGCTCACATCCCGGAATTTGTCAACACAACCGATCTCGATGGGAGGCTGGGCCGCCGCGAGACCGACACGATGGGCGGCTTCGCCTGCTCCTCTTGGTACTTCCTTAGGTTTTGCGACCCCTTCAACGATAACGAACCATGGAACTTTGACAAGGCCAAGTATTGGATGCCGGTCGACTGCTACGTCGGAGGATCCGAGCACGCTGTCATGCATCTGCTCTATGCGCGGTTCTGGACGAAGGTGCTGTACGACGCCGGCCTCGTTACCGTAAAGGAACCGTTCCAAAGGCTGGAGAACCAGGGAAGTGTCTTGGCCCTGACCCCGTATCGGCGCCCTCGTGAGGGCGAAAACCTCGAGGTAGGCGATGAAGGCATCGTTGTGTCGTACAAAGAGGCGGAGACTCTGCCCGAGGAAGATGTCTTCCATCGTTGGACCCGCATGTCCAAGTCGAAGGGAAATGTCGTTACCCCAGAGGATGCGGTGAGCACCTATGGCGCCGATGCACTTCGAATGTATCTGCTGTTTGTTGCCCCATTCACCGCCGACGTGCAATGGTCGAACGAAGGAATGCAGGGGCAAGTCCGGTTTCTGAACAAGATCTTCAAGTTGATCGACGACTCCAAACCGCACTACTACGCTGAGTGGAAAGAAACCATCGACTTCGATGAGATCGATGAGGTCGGACGGGATATCCGCAGGCGAACCCACAAAACGATTCGAAAGGCAACCGATGATATCGAGCGGTTCGCGTTCAATACCTATGTGTCGTCGATGATGATCTATGTCAATGACCTGATCGAGATCGTGCAGAAACACAAGGCCAACCCAAGCCGCTCGTTTGTGCTCTGTCTTTCTGAGGCGATTGAGGCGCTGATCAAAATCATGAGCCCTGCCGCTCCCCACTGCGCCGACGAACTTTGGACCGATATCGGAAAGATTGGATTCACCGTCAACGAGGCGTGGCCGGCATATGTCCCGAACTTGGCGGTTGATGACACCGTTACCGTTGCCGTGCAAGTTAACGGAAAACTTCGAGATACGATTGAGATCGAGGCAACGGTTACCAATGAAACTCTGGAAACCATCGCCAAGGATCTTCCCAAAGTGGCTGCCCATCTGGAAGGGAAGACTGTTCGCAAGGTGATCGTGGTGCCAAAGAAGCTGGTGAACTTCGTTGCAAGCTAAGACCGCCGACCAAAAGAAGAAGGTCCTTGTCCCCATCGTTGCCGTCATTGGCGTCGCATTGGTGATCTTCCTGTCGAACCGGCCAACCGAAATGCCAAACGGCCAGCAGGTCATTGAGAGCGAGGCCCAATACAACTCAAAGCTGGCCGAAGTCGCGAAGATCACCGCTAACGCGGTTGGAAAATTCAATACCGGCCAAGAACTTGATCCTGCCGATAGGGAAGCTGTCCTCAAGGGCGCCAATATCTTTGACTCGATGAACTCTTTCCGTCCCGACATGTCGGCCGGATACTTCGAAGCAGGCTTGCTCTATTACTTGGCCGGGGATCGAGATACCTCCGAGGCACGAATCAACCAGGCCATCGCCGACGAAAGCCAGCCGTTCAACGCCAAGGCCGGAAGCAAAGCCGAACTCAA
>Ga0206895_1152_pt1 | contig 18690 bp, 15 predicted proteins | sample Alteio_BWOrgHeat_51_FD_152967 | JGI IMG/M metagenome (GOLD analysis project Ga0206895, IMG submission 152967) | Enriched cells from forest soil in Barre Woods Harvard Forest LTER site, Petersham, Massachusetts, United States -... | ecosystem: Environmental > Terrestrial > Soil > Temperate forest >...
GTCCCGTTTGTCCTTGCCGTGCCCGACCATGGCCGGAAGGTCATTACAGCGGTGAATGGTGCCGCCCGGCGGGAAGGGATCGAATCAGGGATGGCAGTGGCCGATGCCAGGGTCATCTACCCTACCCTCGAAGTCATCGATGAGCGGCGGGGGCTGGACGGAAAGTTGCTACGGGCATTGGCGGTCTGGGGTCTCCGTTATACTCCCGTCACGGCGATCGACGGCTCCGACGGGTTGATGTTCGAAACGACGGGTTGTGATCATCTCTGGGGTGGTGAGGAGGCGTATATAGGGGCCATTACCGGACGGCTGGCGGCAAAAGGATATGTTATTCGGGCAGGCATGGCCGATACCATCGGTGCGGCCTGGGCAGTGGCGCGGTTTGGGCGGGGATCCACCAGGGCGGGATTACCCGGGGGAGCGACGATGAAATGCGATGAAACGACGATCATCATTCCCCCGGGGCTTCAGACGACCATCCTGCTGGATCTTCCTCCCGCGGCGCTCCGGCTGGCTCCCGAGACGCTGGCAAGGCTGCACAAGCTGGGGTTGATGAAGATCGGGCCGGTGGCTGCTTTCCCGCGGCGGGCGTTGCGGCGGCGGCTTGGCGACGAGCTGCTATTGCGGATGGATCAGGCTTTTGGGGTGGAAGAAGAGGGATTGCAGCCGGTCCAGCCATCGGTGCCTTATCACGAGCGGTTGCCTTGTCTCGAGCCGATCGGTACGGCGCCAGGCATCGGGATAGCGATGGAACGGCTCCTGGAAGGGCTATGCGGACGGCTGCAGCGCGACGGCAAAGGGTTGCGTGAAGCGGTATTCAAAGCATTCCGTGTAGATGGACGAATTATGGAGGCGCGGATCGGTACCAATCGCGGATCGAATCATGCGCGGCATTTATTCAGGTTGTTTGAAGAAAAGATCAGGGATTTCGAGCCGGACCTTGGTATCGAGCTATTCACCATCGATGCCCTGAAGATAGAAGAAGTGTCGCCCTTGCAAAAGACGTTGTGGACTGGGGCCTGCGGTCCGGATGATCCCCGGCTGGCCGAACTGGCGGACCGCATCAGCAACAAACTGGGAGCGGGGTTGATCCATCGTTGGTTTCCAGCGGAACACTACTGGCCCGAACGGTCATTTGTTGCTGCGCCAGGATTCGACGATAAACCGGCGTCCACGTGGCCTACTGACCGGCGGCGGCCGATCCGGCTGCTGCAACGGCCCGAACGGATCGAGGTCATGGCGCCTATCCCCGATTATCCTCCGATGGTATTCCGTTATCAAAACAAATTACATAAGATCGTCAACGCCGATGGTCCCGAGCGGATCGAGCAGGAATGGTGGATCGACAAGACGCAGCATCGCGACTATTATGTGGCGGAAGATGAGAACGGCGCCAGGTACTGGATATTTCGATCCGGTCATTACACGGGAGATCATTCCAATCATTGGTATCTGCACGGTTTTTTCGCCTGATCAATATTTTTGCCATGAGCTACACCGAACTCCAGGTCACGAGCAATTTCAGCTTCCTTCGCGGTGCTTCCCATCCGGAGGAGCTGGTGGAACAGGCAGCCGCCTTTGGTCATCCTGCCATCGCGCTGACCGACCGCAATACGCTGGCCGGGATCGTCAGAGCGCACGCGGCAGCAAAAAAATCCGGGATCCGTTTTATACCCGGCTGCCGGCTCGACCTGCTGGATGGCCCGAGCTTGCTGGCCCTTCCTACCGATAAGGATGCTTATTCACGGTTATCAGCGCTGTTGACCCTTGGCAATCTTCGTGCGGAGAAGGGCCAGTGTCATTTATACCGCGCGGATGTCTACCGGTATGCTGCAGGGATCATTTTCATCCTGGTTCCACCAGACCGGCTGGATCAGCTATTCGATTATGATGCCGGGTTTTATTCCGCGGCACGTGAATATCGGGAAATCCTTGGCGAAAAATGTTACATGGCCGCCTGTCGTTATTACCGCGGCGACGATGCCAAACACCTGTATCGGTTATCGGCGCTGGCTACGGATCTTAGCCTGCCCCTCGTAGCTACGAACGATATTCATTATCACCATCCCGAGCGCCGGGAATTGCAGGATGTCCTGACCTGTATCCGGGAAAAATGCCCGATCGCCGGGGCTGGGTTCCGTCTCCATCCGAATGCCGAGCGTTTTATGAAACCGGAGATAGAGATGCACAGGCTCTTCCGGCAATACCCGCACGCGATAGCCAGGACAATGGAGATTGCAGCCGCCTGTCAATTCTCACTGGACAGTCTTAAATACATCTATCCGGAAGAGATCACCAGCGAAGGCCGGACACCTATGGAAGAGCTGATATTTTTGACCCGGCAAGGCGCGCGGCAGATCTTTGGCGAACAATTGCCGGCTACCATCGAGGCAACTATCCGGCATGAGTTGGACTTTATCGGGCAAATGAACTATCCGGCCTATTTCCTTACTGTATATGATGTGGTGCGATACGCGCGGCAGCAGGGCATCCTTTGTCAGGGGCGCGGTTCGGCGGCGAATTCCACCGTATGTTACTGCCTGGGTATCACTTCAGTTGACCCCACAAAGTTCGATCTGCTGTTCGAGCGCTTCCTGTCCGCGGCGAGAAACGAGCCACCGGATATCGATGTCGATTTCGAGCACGAACGCCGGGAGGAGGTTATGCAATACGTATACAACAAATACGGCAGGGATAGGGCCGCTATTGTCGCCACGGTAACGCAGGTGCATCAGAAGGGCGCGATCCGGGACGTTGGCAAAGTGATGGGACTTTCACTGGATACGGTGGACAGGCTGGCCAAGTCGATCTGGCAATACCATGAGCTGCTGGATGATCAGCGCGTTGCCGAACAAGGTCTGGATGTGCATGATCCGCATTTGCTGAAGGTGCTCGACCTGACCCGGCAATATATCGGGTTCCCGCGGCAGCTGGGCCAGCACACGGGCGGATTCGTGATCACCCGGGATAAACTCACCGACCTATGTCCAATACTGAATGCCCGGATGGAAGACCGGACGAATATCGAATGGAATAAGGATGATATCGATGTTTTGGGGTTCCTCAAGATCGATGTGCTGGCGCTCGGCATGCTGACCTGTATCCGCAAGGCCTTCGATCTGGCAGCGCGCCAATATGGGCTGGAGTGGACGCTGGCGAATATCCCGCAGGACGACCCTGCGGTCTATGATATGGTCAGCGCAGCCGACACGATCGGCGTGTTCCAGATCGAATCGCGCGCCCAGCAGTCGATGCTGCCGCGGCTGCGGCCAAGGAACTTCTATGACCTGGTCATCGAGGTGGCTATCGTCCGGCCTGGTCCGATCCAGGGGGATATGGTCCATCCGTATCTTCGTCGACGAAACGGCGAGGAGCCGGTCACCTTTCCTTCGAAGGAACTGGAGGATATCCTCGGGCGGACACTCGGGGTGCCGCTCTTCCAGGAGCAGGCCATGAAGATCGCGATCGTCGCGGCAGGATTTACCCCGGCGGAAGCAGATGAGCTTCGCCGTTCAATGGCGACCTTCAAGGCAGTCGGGCAGGTCACGCGGTTCAAGCGAAAGCTGATCGACGGAATGACAACCAAGGGATACACACCGGAGTATGCCGAGCGGGTCTTTCGGCAGATCGAAGGCTTTGGCAGTTATGGATTTCCCGAGAGTCATGCGGTGAGCTTTGCCCTGCTGGTCTATATCTCAGCCTGGATCAAGTGCTACTATCCAGACGTGTTCGTTTGCGCATTGCTCAACAGCCTCCCGATGGGCTTCTATCAGCCGGCTCAGCTCGTGATCGATGCACGCAAACATGGTGTGGTCTTCCATGCGGCGGACGTCAATCATTCCCAATGGGACAACACGATGGAAGCGCGGGAAGGGAAGTATTTTACCGTTAGACTTGGATTCCGGCAGATCAACGGCTTGAAGGAAGAGGATTTGCTGGTGCTGATCGCCGGGCGGACGCAGCCCTACCATACGGTGACTGCGCTGCTGGATGCCGGGCTATCACTCACCTGCCTGGAAAAGCTGGCCGACGCGGATGCATTCCGGTCGATGGGGCTTGACCGGCGCCAGGCGTTGTGGGAGGTCGCGGCAATGGCCGACCGGCCAATCGGGCTCTTCAAGGGGACGGCATCGGAAAGCGCGAATGAGACCGGGGTAACCCTTCCAGAAATACGGTTGTCCGAGCACGTTATACAGGATTATGCGACGACCTCTTTATCATTGAAGGCGCATCCGGTGGACTTCATCCGGCTTAGCTTACGAAATCTCGGGGTGATCTCGGCTGCTGAGCTGTCATCGTGCAGGAATGGTCAATTCGTGAAGGTCGCCGGGCTGGTGCTGGTGAGGCAGCGGCCGGGTACTGCCGGGGGGGTATGTTTTATTACGTTGGAAGACGAGACGGGGAATTTCAACCTGGTCGTTTGGCCGGATTTGTTCGAGCAATATCGCAAAGAGATCCTTGGAGCGAAGGTATTGATGGTGGAGGGGCACTTGCAGGTTGAAAAAGAAGTCGTGCATGTGATCGTGCAGCGGTGCCATAACATGAACAGGTTACTGACGGTGATGACGCCGGAGTTCGCGGCGGAGGATGCGGGGGCGGCTGTGCGACCGACGGAGGCCGGGCGATCGCCCCGGGTCGGGGAGGTGAAGCAGGCGAGCCTTTTCCCGGAGGCGAGGAATTTTAAATAACCACGGGAAACCCGGTGTTGGACGCAGGATTTTTCCGGTTTGCCGCATTTGCCAAAATATGCAGGATGCACGATATAGTTTTGTGACGTCAAAAAAAAGTACAAGACCTCATAAAACGTAAAGACATGAAAAATACAATGATCGCCCTCGCCATTACGATGCTGGGGCTGACCGGTAGCAGCGATGCCGCCGCACCCAAATCCAACGTTCCGCTGCAGGTGGAAACACGATTCTCCCAGCAATTTGCCGAAGCCATGGATGTACGGTGGGAAGAAGGGACGAACTTCTTCAAAGCCACCTTCGAAGACTGGGGCCGGACGCTGTTTGCCTTCTATGCTGACAATGGTGACCTGATGGGCGTAGCCGCCAATCTTTCCTCCCCTACACTTCCCGAGCGGCTGCAAGCGCAAATCAAACGCTCCTATGCGGGCTATTGGATCACCGATCTGTTCGGCTACCACAATCAGGATGAAAAAGGCTTTGTTGTAACCCTCGAAAATGCGGACAAGGTGGTAATACTGAAGGCCGTGGGTGAAGGCGGATGGAATGTGTACAAGACGAGTGCCAAGAGTTAGGATGGCGCCGGCTGGTTTCGTACTGTCGGCTACTCGCTGGCCGGTTTCAGGCCCGTGGACGCCAAGCCGGTTGCGGGATCAAAGGGCACCGAGCTGTGCGCATGCACGATCTTCCATTGGCCGTCAATCTTTCGCCAACTCAGGGTTTCACGCCAAAACATATCCAGTACCGCCCCATCTTGCAGCCCTGCGTGAACGTGATTGAGAGAATGGGTAAAGCCGAGATGGTCTTCCGCGCTGATCGACCTGTCAGTAATCTCAAACAAGATCGGAGCATCGGGGGCGAAGGTCGAGAACCAGTCCTCTAATCTTTTTCTAACCGTGGTATTCCCCGTAGGATGCCGAAGCGGACCTACAACGTCAAAAATGACGACTTCGGGAGCATAATTGTCCGTGGCTGTCGAAATATCCCGGTTGCAGACGGCTGCGGCCTGACTGTCCAACAAGTGGCTGATCGTGGTAACTGGGGAAAGAATGTCCATATGGGCATGGTTTTCAATTGTTCATCAAAAACTTTGCCATCAAGGGTGATTGGAGCCACGACGGCTCATTTCCGATATCTTTGTTCAAAACAAATAACGCATGATTCGGAAAATAGTGCTCGTCCTCGCAGGGCTGTTCCTCATTATCCAATTCGTCAGGCCTGCAAAAAATGTCTCTGCCGATACCACTCGCAACATCCACACGCTTTATGCCGTACCTGCGGATGTAGACAAGATCCTGGAATCTTCCTGCGCGGATTGCCATTCCAACAAAACCACCTATCCCTGGTATGCCGAGATCCAGCCTGTCGGCTGGTGGTTGAATAATCATATTGTGAACGGGAAGCGGCATTTCAATCTGGACGATTTCACGGGCCGCCGCATCGGCTATCAATACAAGAAAATGGATGACTGTATCGAGCAATTGAACACTGACGAAATGCCGCTGGAAACTTATACGATGATCCACCACAATGCCCGCCTCAGCCCAGCCGATAAGCAGACGCTAATCAACTGGTGCGAGAGCGTCAAGGCCGAGATCAAGTCGAAATACCCGGCAGACAGCCTGGTCATGCCGAAGCAGGCGAGGCACTAAATTTGAGTTTCATTATCAAATCGATGAATATGGCAAACCAAAACATAAACAGGGCAGCACTTTCGATGGCCGGGCTGCTATGCGGATTCCTCGTTGGAGTGGCATCCTGCAGCAGTGCGCAAACGACACCGACGCCCCGGCGGGCACTGCTGGCGCTTTCCAAGACCGATCATACGCTGGCGGTCATCGACCCGGCGAATCTGAAGGTGGTTGCGCGGCTGCCGGTGGGTAGTGATCCGCATGAGGTAATCGCGTCGTCGGATGGCACGAAAGCCTATGTGACTATCTACGGTGGTGGAAGCCTTCATGAACTGGACATCCTGGACCTCGTCGGCCAGAAGGCATTACCAGCTTATGACACAAAGCCTTTGATGGGTCCGCATGGAGTGGATTTTGCCGGGGGGAAGGTTTGGTTTACCGCCGAGGGGTCTAAAGCCGTGGGTCGCTACGATCCCGTTACGGGGCAAACGGACTGGATGATGGGGACGGGTCAGGACAGAACGCATATGATCTATGTGACGCCCGATCTGAAGCGGGTTTATACGACGAACGTGTCTTCGGGAACGGTAAGTATTTTGGTGGATACGATGATCCAGCCCAGGATGGGGCCGCCGCCGGGGTCATCGGGAGCGCCGGGTTCGGGTGCACCCCCATCGGGTCCTGGTCCGAGGGCTCGTGAAGATTGGATACAAACCGTCATCCCGGTATCGCGTGGTTCCGAAGGTTTTGACGTATCGCCGGATGGGACCGAACTATGGACGGCGGCTAGCGAAGATGGAACGATCGCGGTGATCGATCTGGCGGCAAAACAAAAAGTTGCCACGCTGGATGCCAATGTTCAGGGTGCGAACCGGCTGAAGTTCACGCCAAATGGGCGTCAGGTCTTTATTTCGAGCCTTGGATCGGGAAACCTGGTCATATACGATGCGAAGACAAGAAAAGAGGTTAAGCGCGTGAAGATCGGGCATGGGGCGGCGGGGATTTTGATGGATCCCGTGGGCTCGCGCGCCTTTGTGGCGTGTTCGGCGGATAATTACATCGCGATCGTCGATCTGAAAACGCTGGAAGTCACGGGGAAGCTTGAAGTAGGGGGTGTGCCGGATGGGCTGGCGTGGGCGGAGCGGAAGTAGGCGCGCGGGGCGAGTGAGGCGCGGGCCTTCGCGGGAAGCAAAAGAAAAAGCACCAAGTCTATTTCGGCTTTCGGTTTTATGCTACTTCCGCTTTCCTTTCGGCTTTTGGAGTTTACCTTTGTCTTCCGGCTAGTGGCTTTCACCTCTTGCCTTTTGATTTCTGGTTTTTGCCGGCCACCTTTCGGCTTTTGGCTTAAGCTTCTACCTGATTGCTTACTGACCCGATGCTTTTCCGAGTTGCTTTGGACCCGTCGGACCTCCGCCCCTCTTGAGATAGGTATCATCCTTTCGAACTTCCCCATCTCCTTTGTAGAATCTAAGATACGGTAATGGATACCCCGATTCCAAATTTTTACTGCAACAGTTATGCACTCGTTAGACACATAGTTATGCACATGGTACGGGCGGCCGCAGCGTGGGTGATGCGGCGGGGCCTGGATGGGCGCGGAGCGAGTGATGCGGGGAATAATTTTTATTTTTCGCAAAAAAACTTAATTTGTAGTCGATTGAGAAAATTTGCTGCCATACTTCTTTGCGGGATATTCTTCTTTAACTGGATTGGTTACCGGTTGATGAACAATATGATGGAAGAAGACGCTGCCCGCCGCCTCGATTCGCGATTGGATCGTCAGCAATACAGCGAGGATCAGCTAATTACGATAAAAGTTCCTGTCTCCCGTCTCGCCTACTACAATAACTCCCCCAGCTTTGAACGGGCCAGCGGCCAGATCGAGATCAACGGCATACCTTACCGGTATGTAAAGCGGCGAATCTATCATGATTCCCTGGAAATGCGGTGCATCCCCAACCAGGTGGCGTTGACGCTCCGTCAATCAGACATTAACTATCTCAACGGGGTAAATGATATCGGGTGCCAGCAACCTTCGAAGTCCGGGTCCCGGCCGGCCGGCCAAAAGTCATTCCAGCTGGATCCCTGTACAGGCATCCGGACCATCCGAATCGGTGCGCCGGCATTCGCGGCCCGGCTGCATGGAAATTATCTTTCGGCTGAACTCCTTTCTTTTGTAGTCCCTACAGACGAGCGTCCTCCGGCGGTTACTGCCTGATCACCCGGAAAGTCGACACCGACACGGTCATCCAGATCGTTGCGAATCGGTGTAACACGTTTTTCATCACATAACACTATTGTATGTCCTACATACCGCTGGAGCAGCATCTGCCTGGCATTACCGGTTTGCTGGAATACCGCAAAGACAGCGCAGCACCCATCCGCGAGTTGACCCAAGTCCTGCTCAGAGGGGATTCTACACTGACTGAGGGAGAGCGGGAACTGATCGCCACCATCGTTTCTTCACGCAATGAATGCCGGTTTTGCACCGCCGCACATACCGCTGCCGCGAATGTCCTGCTGGAAGAAACAGTGACGTCCGACGCCGTCAAAAAAGATATCGAAACGGCACCTGTTACAGAGAAGATGAAAGCATTGCTGCACATCGCAGCCCTCGTGCAGCAGAGCGGGAAGGCCGTCACGGCGGAAGCGATCACAGCCGCAAAAGAAGCAGGTGCCACCGACCTCGAAATACATGATACGGTGCTGATCGCCGCGCTGTTTTGCCTGTACAACCGCTATGTCGACGGTTTAGCAACGATGACACCGGTCGACCCCGCTTTTTATGAAGGGCTGGGAAAACGGTTGAAAGATCACGGCTATAACCGGCTACCGCAGGGATATGACCATTTGAAAACGAACGATAATTCCCTTAAAGCGGTATGAGCGCCACGACATCAACGATGGAAAGCGGAAGGGTGACCACGGGTTTGGGGCGCGGAGACCTCCGGCTGATCTTCGCGATTTGCTTTATCAGCAGCATGTTTGGTGGCGTAGTCAGCACGCTTATGTCCGTGTATCTGCCGGTGGCCGTCCGCGACCTGCTTGGCCCGGTAACAGACAAAGAGCTCAACGACGTCAGCGCCACGATCAACTCGGTATTCATCTTCGGCTGGATGTTCGGTGGCGTGATCTGGGGTCTTATCTGCGATCGGATCGGCAGGGCCCGGACCGTCATGCTGTCGACGGTGTGTTACGGGTTATTCACGGTCCTTGTCGCTATCGCTCCCTCCTGGTGGATGGTCACGGGCTGCCGCTTCGTGTCAGGCTTTGGGGTCGGAGGCGTGCTGGTCACGACGACGATGATGGTGTCCGAATCCTGGAGCGGGAAAGGAAGGGCCGTCGCGCTGGGCATCCTGTCCATCTCCATACCCGTAGGCATCTTTTCGGCGGGGCTGATCAATTTCCTGTTGCCACAATGGCGGCTGGCTTTCCTGACGGGCGCCGTTCCGCTGGTGGCCGCCGGGGCCGCCATGTTGGTGCTGAAAGAGACGGGTAAATGGAAGCGGCCGCCGAGGCTGGCAAACACCGGGCTGAGTTTTTTTTCCGGTCCATACCGCAAGAACCTGTTGACAGGGTCGGTGATCTTCGGCACGATGCTGATCGGAATGTGGGCGATCTTTTCCTGGCTGCCGACCTGGGTGCAGAGCCTTTCGGGTCTGGCCGACGCACAGCACGAGCGCGGGATGAGTATGATGCTGATGGGTGCGGGCGGGCTGACCGGGGGATTCGTCTCCGGCTGGGTGGTGCATGCGATTGGGTTACGCCGGACGATGCTGGCCTGTTTTGCGATCTGTTTCGGGATGTCCTTTATACTCTTCAAGCTCAACGGGTCGTGGAATAGTCTGGCCTATTTGGAGGAAGCGTTACTGGCCGTCTTTTTCGGAATTAGCCAGGGGGCGCTCTCCGTGTATATCCCGGAGTTGTTCCCGGCATCGATCGGGGCGGCGGCGACCGGCTTCTGCTTCAATGTTGGCCGGTTGTTCACGGGTACAGCCGTCTTCTTTGTCGGGGCGCTGGTCACCTGGCTGGGCGGTTATGGGAATACGTTATTTATCTTCTCCTTTATTTTTTTAATCGGATTGCTGGCGACGCTGGTCGCCGGCAAAAAATGATCTTTTATGGCTTATATCAATGTACCGGAAGGGGTTCCCGGCATCCGCAGCCTGGTGATGTTTCGCCCGGAAACCGGAAAACCCCTGTATGAACTGGCACAGGTGCTTTTGCGCGGGGAATCGCCGTTGTCACCGGCCGAAAGAGAGCTGATCGCCGCGCATGTGTCCAACCGCAACAATTGTCGTTTTTGCATGGAGAGCCATGCAGCCGCGGCGCGTTGCTTGCTTGGCGATGACCGGCAGCTTGTAGACGAAGTGTTGCAAGATCCTTTATCAGAGGGGTTGACGCCAAAAATGAAAGCATTGCTGCATATCGCCGGCAAGGTGCAAGTCCTGGGCAACCAGGTCACGCCTGCGGACATCGAGGCAGCGCGGACAACGGGGGCAAATGACCGGGAGATCCATGACACGGTGTTGATCGCTGCCGCTTTTTGTATGTTCAATCGCTATGTGGATGGGCTCGGCAGTTGGGCGCCGACTGATCCGGCGGCGTATGAAGAGATGGGGCAGCGGATGGCTAAAGGATACCGGCTGACTGTTCATTAAAACAAATTTTATATGGCACATATCGATCTGGGAAATGATTTACCGGGAATCCGCGGGCCGATGGCCTACCGGCCCGAAACGGCAAAGCCGCTCAATGAGCTCGCTGAGCTCTTGCTGCGCGATGATAATAATACGCTTTCGCGGGGCGAGCGCGAGCTGATCGGCACTTATGTCTCGTCGCTAAACGACTGCTTTTTCTGTCAAAATGTACATGGGGCATTCGCGCAGCACTATCTGGGCTGCGACATGCCGTTTATCGATGCGGTCAAACGCGATCCGCTGTCGACTCCGATCTCTGAAAAAATGAAAGCGCTCTTGCGGATCGCGGGTAAGGTACAGGTCTCGGGAAAGCGCGTTCAACCGGAAGACATCGAGGCCGCGCGGAACAATGGAGCGACTGACCGGGAGATCCATGATACGGTGCTCATTGCGGCGGCCTTTTGCATGTACAACCGGTATGTCGACGGCCTCGCCACCTGGGCGCCGCAGGACCGGCAATTCTATATAGATCGCGCGCCAGGGCGCGCGGCCGAAGGATATATCGACTATGATCTTCACAAATAACCAAAACTTCTTTTATGCCACACATCGATGTTCACAATGACCTGCCCGGCATCCGGGGGTTGATGGCTTTCCGGCCGGAAGCGGCGGAGCCGATGGGCGCGCTGGCCAATATCCTGCTTCGCGACGAAGAGGGGATCAGTCGCGCTGAAAGGGAGCTGATCGCGACGCATGTCAGCTATCTCAACGATTGCTTTTATTGCCATACAAGTCATGGCGCCACAGCCTGTCAATACCTTGACGGCAATAAGGCGCTGGTCGACCAGGTACGGAAGGACTTCCGGAACGCGCCAATCTCCGGAAAACTGAAAGCGCTGATCACGATCGCGGCCAGCGTTCAGAAAAGCGGGAAAGCGGTGACGCCCGAACAGATCGAAGCCGCACGGCGGGAAGGCGCGACGGACCGGGATATCCATGACACGGTGCTGATCGCCGCGGCTTTCTGTATGTTCAACCGCTATGTCGACGGTCTGGCGGCAACGACACCCAGCGATCTCAGCAGCTATGATGCCAGGGGCAGACAGATTGCCGAGCGAGGCTACGGCAGCCATATTTTTTCAACGTTCCCGATCCCTGTATCGGAGGTGGCTCAATAGGGCGTCCCCTGATCCCTTGTTTTTTTTGGAAATTTTTATTAATTTACTTTTTGTCAATGACCAAACGACTGTGAAACGAATTGCTGCTGCCATACGCAATGAATTTTCCGGAGACAATCCTGCGTCTCTGTTTCCCGCAAAACTTCCGGTTTATGTGAAACGTTTGGCCTTTTCGCTCGCGGTGCTCCTGCTGTTTTCCGCTGAAATAATGCGCGTCTATTTTATAATGCCTTTCCCAGGTAGTCAGGAGAGCAATACGGTCGTTTATGCTTATTGGCTGGACCAATCGATCGTATGGATACGGATACTGGTGTTGCTACTGGTCTGTTGCGTGGCTGTCAGTGTGTATAAAACGGGGAAGACCTGGGAAAAGATCGTCTTACCGCTCATCCTGGTATCTTATGCCGTCGTGTTCTTTGCTTTCAATTTTCGGATGCCTGCGGACAAGATCTTCTATAAACCCGTGAATTTGACGTTCGCCGCGGCCAACGACAGCGATCTGGACAGGTCCAAACTGGTGATCGGCGTGGTGATTGACGGCCAGGCAAAGGCCTATCCCATCCAATTCATCGGCTATCATCATCAGGTAATAGACACCGTTGGAAATACTCCGGTAATGGTCACTTACTGCACCGTTTGCCGGTCGGCGCGGGTATTCAGCCCGGTGGTGAATGGGAAGATGGGATCATTCCGGTTGGTTGGCATGGACCAGTATAATGCGGTATTCGAGGATGCCGCGACAAAAAGCTGGTGGCAGCAGGCGACGGGTGTATCCATTGCCGGCCCGCTGAAAGGGTACACATTGAAGCAATTTTCCTCGTCGCAAATGACACTCGATGCCTGGCTGAGGAAAAATCCCGCGTCGCTGGTGATGAAGCCGGACCCGCTGTTTATGGACTACTATTTCAGGTTGGAAGACTACGACAAGGGCACGATGCGAAGCGACCTGGTAAGGAGGGATAGCGCGTCCTGGCAGCACAATTCATGGATTGTCGGCGTAGCCAATAGCTATTCTTCAAAGGCATACGACTGGAATGAGCTCCTCAGGCAGCGGATCATCCAGGATTCTGTTGACGATATCCCGATCCTGCTGACCATTGAGCATGACTCTGCTTCTTTTCATGTCTATGATCGCCGGGTAGACAACTCGCTCCTTCGCTTTCAGATCGCCGGCAATAAAGAAATGTTGATGGACGACAATACGCGATCTGCCTGGAATATGGACGGCGAATGTGTCGAGGGACCGCTCAAGGGAAAAAAGCTCATGCCGGTACAATCGTACAATGAATTCTGGCATTCGTGGCAGACCTTTCACAAGGACGGGAAGATCTATGTTGGTGGATATGCGCTGAAATAAAAAAGCCGGGAACGTTTCCCGGTCTTTGTATAATTTGGATGGGAGAATTGTTAATCCCAACCGCTGGTATCCATGGGTTTTCCGTCCTTGTCCATGATCTGGCCGTCTTTGTCGATCATCATTCCATCTTCCATCTTGCGGCTCTTGCTGCCTTTCGTTACTGTTCCGTCAACAGCTACTTTTCGGCCATTGGTGCAGGTTATCGTCGAGTCCATCGCTGCCCATGCGCCACCTTTCACGATCATCATTTTGCCGCCTTTCAATGTCATCAAGCCATCCTTCAATGCGGTTTGACTTGCCTTAGCCGAAGAATCTGCAGGAGGAGGCGTGGCCGTAGCAGATGAGTCGTTTGTCGAAGACGACTTAGCCTCATTATTGTTACAGGCGAAACTCAGACCAGCGATAGTCGCTATGAACAATAGTTTTTTCATGATGTGCAGTTTATTTGTTTTAATAAGTCCCCGAATCTACGTAATTTATTGAATTATGACGTACGGAAAAGACCGGGAATGAAAAATCATTCAATTTCTGTTTTTATTCTTTTTTGCATTCTTGTCGTTTCCTGCAAGCGCAAGGAGCCGTTATTTCAACTCATCTCTTCCGATCACTCCCATATCCATTTCAACAACAGGATTGTCGAGAACGATACCGTCAACCCGTTCGATCTTCCCAACCTGTATAACGGCGGCGGGGTGGGTGTCGGGGATTTCAACAATGACGGGCTCCCCGACCTCTATTTTACCGGAAATCAGGTACCCTGCAAATTATATCTGAACAGGGGCAATTTCACCTTCGAAGACGTCACGGACATCGCGAACGTAGGTGGCGACGGCCGGTGGTGCCGCGGTGTTGCGGTTGTCGATATCAACAATGACGGTTTGCCCGATCTTTATGTCTGTGCCACAATACTGCCGGATGGCGCGAAACGGCAAAACCTTCTTTATATCAACCAGGGTCTGAACAAGCAAGGTATTCCCGTTTTCAAGGAGATGGCGAAGGAGTATGGATTGAATGACACCTCGTATTCGACGATGGCGACATTTTTCGATTACGATAATGACGGCGACCTTGACGTATACATAACCGTAAATGAGACAGAGGAAGACAGGAACCCCTCTGTATACCGGCCGAAAAGAAAGGATGGCTCCGCCCCGAGTACGGGCAGGTTGTATCGCAACGACTGGAATCCGACATTAAGACACCCGGTATTCACGGATGTCACGAAACAGGCCGGCGTAACCATTGAAGGATACGGGCATAGCGCAACCGTAGCCGACTTCAATAAGGACGGCTGGAAGGACATCTATGTAGCAAATGATTTTCTCTCGAATGATCTCTTATATATCAATAACCATGATGGGACTTTTACGGATATGGCATCGACATATTTCAAACATACGTCGGCCAATGGGATGGGTCAGGATGTGATCGACATCAATAACGACGGGCTTGCCGATGTCGTGGAAATGGATATGGACCCCGAAGACAATTACCGGAAAAAGATGTTGATGCCGGGATACAATTATCAAAATTACCTCAACAACGACTCCTTTGGCTATCAATATCAGTATGTGCGCAATACGCTGCAATTGAATATGGGCCCCCGCGTCGGATCGAATGATTCTGCCGGCGATCCGATCTTCGGCGATATCGGCTATTGGTCCGGCATATCCTCTACGGACTGGAGCTGGGCGCCGGTTGTCCAGGATTTTGACAACGATGGATTCCGCGATATCATTGTTACCAACGGCTACCCGAAGGATATCACGGATCATGATTTTATCGCTTTTCGGGAAAAATCATTCCTTTATGCGTCAAAGAAGGAAGTGCTGAGCAAGATACCACAGGTCAAGCTAAAGCATTATGCCTTTCACAATAATGGGAACGCGACCTTCACCGATGTTACGGATAACTGGGGGTTGATAACGACGTCCTTCGCCAACGGCGCAGCATATGCCGATCTTGATAACGATGGCTACCTCGATCTTATCATCAGCAATCTCAATGACGAACCGCTGATCTACAGGAATAACTCCCCGCATACGTCGAATTATCTCGACTTGAAGTTGATCGGCGATTCGCTAAACCGGAATGGTCTGGGCACCTGGATCGAAATATATTATGACGGAATGCAGCAGGTGTATGAAGAAACGCCGTACCGTGGATATCTGTCTACTATGCAGCTGGACCCGCATTTTGGGCTGGGTAGCGCGACGCGGGTTGACTCGATGGTTGTGAAATGGCCGGATGGTAAAATGCAGGTTTTTTTAAATGTCGAAGTGAACCGGAAAATCACGGTCAGTCACGAGGCGGCGGACAGAGCTTACCGGTGGGAGACGCATAAAAAGGTCGATCAGGCCTGGTTCCGACCGATCGAAGACCCGGCGAGAATATCCTATCAGGACAGCAAAAGAGACTTTATAGACTTCAATGTTCAAAAGCTGTTGCCCCACAAATTCTCTGAATATGGGCCGGCGATGGCGGTTGGCGACTTAAATGGTGATGGCCTCGACGATATCATAATTGGCGGCGCAGGGCGGGATCCCACGGTACTGTTGTTACAGCAAAAAGACGGCCGGTTTATCCGCGGGAATACCCTTCCGGGGGAACAGAACAAGAATGGGGATGATATGGGTCTCCTTTTGTTCGATGCCGATGGCGACGGAGATCTGGACCTGTATATAGCAGGAGGTGGGTATGAAAACGCTCCTTCCAGCCCGGCCTATATGGACAGACTGTATATCAATGACGGCAAAGGAAATTTCATGCTCGATACGACGGCGCTGCCGCGGAACCTCAGCAGCAAGTCCTGTGTCCGCGCGATCGACTATGACCATGACGGCGACCTGGACCTTTTCGTTGCGGGCCGCGTGTATCCATGGAATTACCCCAAGCCCGTGTCCTGCGCCATCTATCGAAACGATACCAGGAACGGCAAAGTGAAATTTACCGATGTGACGGCGACGGTGGCCCCTGCGTTGCTAAATATCGGAATGGTGAGTGATGCAGTCTGGACCGACTTTGACAATGACGGCTGGCCGGACCTGGTATTGGCGGGAGAATGGATGCCCCTCAAATTCCTGAAAAACGATCATGGACAATTCCGGGATATTACGGTGTCTACCAAAATTGGCAATCAGACGGGCTGGTGGAACAGTATCACGGCCGGGGATTTCGACAATGATGGCGACATTGACTATGTGGTGAGCAATCTCGGCGGGAATTCCTTTTACAAGGCCAGCGACAAGTATCCCGTATCGATCTATGCGAAGGATTTTTATGATCAGGGGATAGTTCAGTGCATGATCACTTCGTATATAAAAGACAGGCAAGGCGGGCAGCCAAAGGAATTCGTGTCGGATTCGCGGGATGACGTGGTTGCGCAATTGCCATTTCTCAAGAAACGCTTTTTAACGTACAAGCAATTTGCCACGACAACCTTCGATCACGTCTTCACGCCGCAGGAATTGGCGAATTCGATCAACTACTCGGCGAACAACTTCAAAAGCGCATTTATACGGAACAATGGCGACGGGACATTCACGATGGAGCCTTTGCCCGACATGGCGCAGTATTCCGCGATCAACGGGATGGTCACAGACGATTTTGACGGTGACGGCAATCTTGACATTTGCATGAGCACGAATGATTTCGGGACCGTGCCTTCGTACGGGCGGTATGACGCATTGAACGGATTGGTCTTAAAAGGGGATGGAAAAGGCGGGTTCACTCCGCTCACTATTTTACAAAGCGGGATCTTTATTCCGGAAAATGGCAAGGCGATGGTGAAACTGAGAAGCCATGATGGAAAATATTTAATAGCGGCCAGTCAGAACAAGGATTCGTTGAAAGTTTTCGAGCTAAAAAGAAATTGCTATTTTCTGCCGGTAAGATCGGACGATGTCGCTGCCGTAATCATCTATAAGAATGGAAGACGTCAACGACGCGAGACCGGCTATGGGAACTCTTTCCTGTCCCAATCCGGGCGGTTTATTCCCGTCGATAGCACGGTCTCGTTCGTTGAAATCACCAACAGCAGGGGTGAAACCAGAAAAGTTACTTATGGGGAGCGCAACTGATGGCGTCCGGGATCAAAACAATCCCGCCAGAAAAGAGGTCAAGCTGAATTTGGATTGCCTGGAGCGGCTTATGAGGCCGGACTCGGGAGAGGACTCGCCCGGCCACGGAAAGTATGGGCTGTCGAGGGTCAATGTTTCGCGCCGGGGCTTATAGGGAAATAACGCTTCAGCGAGATCGGGGATCACCGGGAGGCCGGGGCGGTTGAAGGTGGCGGCGTGCCCGATCTCCATGCGAACAAGGTAGGTAACCTGATGGGCATACAGCGGATCCTGCCAGCCATCCGGTGTCCCAAGATTTCCTGCGAGACCGCTGATGCCGGCGTTGCCTTCGACGGTCATATAGAAATTGAGATGCTTGTTATAACAAAAAAGAAAAGCCGGCGCCTTTAGGGCTGGCTTGTCGTCAATAGAAATGTTTTTCATCCTGAACCAGAGGTGGTCACCCTTGCGATCCACTTTGATATGACGGATAACGCAGGCGGGATAGCGCCAGGAATCTGACGAGCCGAAGAAGATGGCTGTATCCAACTGTTCGATCCTTTCTCCGATTCGTGGTATGAGGTGGGGGCTGATCATAATGACCATTACAAATTTAACAAAAAAGTAAGGGTCTGGTTGACTTCCAATGTTAAGTTATGTGGCCGAAGTCGGCCAGCGTCCCGGCCAGTTTACAGAAAGTGCTGTTTACCAGCAGCTATAACCTCCGTCCACCCCGATGACCTGGCCCGTCACATAGGAGGAAGCGTTGCTGGCGAGGAATAGATAAGGCCCGATGAACTCCTCGAGATTACCTCGCCGACCCATGAGCGTGCGGGCGATAATCCGTTGCTGATAAGGATCGTTTGGATCGTATACTACCCCATCCATGATATTGTTCAAATACCCCGGGGCGATCGCATTCACCCGGATATTGTGCTTTTGGAGTTCGATCGCCAGGGTTTTTACCAGCAGGTTTATGGCGCCCTTGGAGGACGCGTATGGGGCCAATCCCGCGACCCCGAACTGGCCGGCGATGGACGAAGTCATGATGATATTGCCCGACCTGTTGGGTATCATTTCGATCGCCGCGTATTTGGCGCACATATAAGCGCCGCGAAGGTTGACGTTCAAAATTTTA